>JGI26084J50262_1000549_pt1 | contig 21520 bp, 17 predicted proteins | sample SaaInl6LU_22_DNA_FD_50262 | JGI IMG/M metagenome (IMG submission 50262) | reverse complement strand
AATTTAGGAATTGGATTTCGGTTTTGTGAGTTCATGCTCACAAAAACACCTCGGAATTGAGGCTCCTTTTTTTCGTTCTTTTTTTGGAGAAGCAAAAAAAGGACAAAGAACCCAGACAACAAAGCATACATAAATTCCATTTAATTGATTGCTATCGATAATTTACTCTACCTTTCGGTTAAAAAGTAACAAGTAAAAATAGTTTATAAACTAAAGTCTAATTTATACTACCTACTACTACTCAAAATAAGGGCGATCAAATTTCAGAAACAGAACCAAACGGAGACTGAGTATTTGACTAATTTGGATGTATCGGAGTTTAAGTGATTAATTGAGAATTATCTACGTATTAGACTTTTAAAACTTGTTTAAATTCCTCATTAGCGTTAGGGATAGTAGCAATTGTTTGAGCTCTTTTTCTCGAAAGTTATGTAGAGAAAAAAGCGAGTGCGTATAGCCCGACCAGCCCGTAGGTGGGTAACGCCCAAAACAACTTTATTAACTTTATAATTTGTAGTTAGTATATTTTGAATTCATTACGATGTTGACACCAAAATTTAAGTAGTCATCCACGTCAATCTCCCTTCAAAGGGAGAGTTGAGTAACTACTTTACTACCTAAAAACATCTACTTCCCTCCTACCATCTTCTTAATCTCATTCAATTTAAAAAGTGCTTCAACTGGAGTTAAAGTATCAATGTCTATACTCACTAATTCTTCTCTAATGTTTTCGAGCGTTGGATCATCGAGTTGAAAGAAACTGAGTTGCATGTCTGGAGAATTTACTGCTTCTTGTACTTTTTCTTTGTCTGAAGATGCATGCGATTCTTCTAGTTTTGAGAGCATTCTTGTTGCGCGCTGCACTACTTGATTGGGCATTCCTGCCAACTTCGCTACGTGAATACCAAAAGAGTGGTTTGAACCTCCTTCTACTAATTTTCTTAGGAATAGAATTTTTGTTCCTACCTCTTTTACAGAAACGTTGAAGTTTTTAACGCGTGGAAACTTCTTGTACATCTCGTTTAACTCATGATAATGCGTTGCAAATAAGGTTTTACATTTCGCTTTAGGATGCTCGTGAATGTACTCTGCAATTGCCCAAGCGATAGAAATTCCATCATAAGTAGAAGTTCCTCGTCCGATTTCATCTAAAAGCACTAAACTGCGCTCAGAAAGGTTGTTCAAAATACTAGATGTTTCATTCATTTCTACCATGAAAGTAGATTCTCCCGAGGAAATATTATCCGATGCTCCTACTCTAGTGAATACTTTATCTACAATACCCAAATTTGCACTTTCTGCAGGAACAAAACAACCAATTTGTGCCATCAAAACTATCAAAGCTGTTTGTCTTAATATTGCACTTTTACCAGACATGTTTGGACCAGTAATCATGATAATCTGTTGCGTTTCGTTATCTAAATACACATCGTTAGCAACGTACTCTTCACCCGCTTTTAATTGATGCTCAATTACTGGGTGTCGGCCATTTTTAATATCAATTTCAAAACCATTGGTTAAGGTGGGTTTACAGTAGTTATTCTTTACAGAGATATTAGCAAAAGAAAGTAAACAATCTAGCTGACCAATCAAATGTGCGTCAAATTGAATGGGATTGATATAATCTGCCATAGAAACGACTAACTCTTGATACAGTTTGGATTCTAACGCATGAATTTTATCTTCTGCTCCTAATATTTTAGATTCGTAATCTTTTAATTCTTGAGTGATATAACGCTCAGCATTTACCAAAGTTTGTTTTCTAATCCATTCTTCTGGCACCTTATCTTTGTGCGTATTTCTTACTTCTAAATAGTAACCAAACACATTGTTAAAGGCAATCTTAAGACTTGGAATCCCGGTTTTTTCGGATTCTCTAATTTGCATTTGTTCCAAATAATCTTTTCCAGAAAATGCAATTTTTCTTAGTTCGTCTAGCTCAGTATTTAATCCGTCGGCCATTATTTTGCCCTTTCCAACTTGTATAGCTGGTTCTTCATCTAATTGATGTTCTATTCTTTCAATTAACGAAGTGCATGGATTCAATCTATCTACAATCGATTTTAACGCTTGGCACTTAGAATCCTTTAATAAAGTTTGAATCGGATCTATTTGTTGTAATGTGTTTTTGAGTTGGATTACCTCTTTCGGATTAATTCTTCCAATGGCAACTTTAGAAACCAAACGCTCTAAATCTCCTATATCTTTTAATCGCTCTCCAATTTCATATCGCAGCTGGGCGTTCTCTGTTTGAATAAACGTTTCTACAGCATCTAACCTAGATTTTATAAGTGCTTCTTCTTTCAACGGCAGTACCAACCAACGCTTCATCAATCGAGATCCCATTGGAGTTAGTGTAGCGTCAATAATATCAATTAACGTAGTTGCATTATCGTTGTGCGAAGAAATAAGTTCTAAATTTCTAACAGTAAATCTATCCAACCAAACATATTTATCTTCCTCTATTCTGGCAATTTTCGTGATGTGTGCCAATTTATCATGTTGCGTTTCTGACAGGTAGTGGAGTGCTGCTCCGGCTGCGATAATTCCATTTTGTAGTTCTTCTACTCCAAAGCCTTTCAAACCTTTGGTATCGAAATGGTTGGTTAAAGATTCAGTAGCAAAGTCAGAAGTAAAAACCCAATCTTCTAATTTATAGGTATAATACTTATCGCCAAATTGCTCTGCAAATAGTTTATTTTTGTTCTTTTGAAAGATAATTTCGCTTGGTTCAAAACCTTGAATTAGCTTATCTATATATTCCATTGATCCTTCTGCTAAGAAAAATTCTCCGGTAGAAATATCTAAAAAAGCAACGCCAGAGGTTTTCTTATCGAAATGAATTGCAGCTAAAAAGTTGTTTTTTCCTTGCTCTAAGACTTGGTCGTTAAAAGCAACACCTGGTGTAACTAATTCTGTTACTCCACGCTTAACAATTCCTTTTACCGTTTTTGGATCTTCTAACTGATCACAAATAGCAACTCGCTCTCCTGCTCTTACGAGTTTTGGTAAATAGGTGTTTAAAGAGTGATGCGGAAAACCGGCCAACTCAATATGCGAAGCCGTTCCGTTTTTTCTTTTTGTAAGTACAATACCAAGAATTTTAGATGCTTTTACGGCATCTTCGCTAAAGGTTTCGTAAAAATCTCCGACTCTAAACAACAACATGGCTTGCGGGTGCTTCGCCTTAATTTGGTTGTATTGTTTCATCAAAGGCGTTTCGCTACTTTTTACTATTTTCTTCTTGGTTGCCAAAATATCTTTTTTGTTTGCGTTTGGAAAAGATAAAGATACGGTCAAAACCCTTAAATTTACAGCAGAAAACGTCAACAATTACCACAGTTTATGAACAGAAAATTGAAATTATGGGAACTAAATAGAGTTTCTAACGAGGAGTTCAAAGCACAAAATAAGTTTCCAATTATTGTTGTATTGGATAATATTAGAAGCTTAAACAATGTGGGTACTTTCTTTAGAACGTCTGATGCTTTTAATGTTCAAGAAATTATTTTGTGCGGAATTACGGGTAAACCTCCTCACCGTGAGATTAATAAAACGGCTATTGGTGCAACAGAATCTGTAGCGTGGAGCTATGCCGAAGATGTGATGGATGTAGTGGACAGTTTAAAGCAAGACGGTGTGAAAATTTGTGCCATAGAACAAACTGAGGTTACTACATTTCTAAATAAAATGGAGGTAAATGAAAAAGAAACCTACGCGCTTTTCTTTGGCAATGAGGTAGACGGAGTGCAACAAAGTGTAATTGATGCTTCTGATTATATTATTGAGATTCCACAGTTTGGTACTAAGCACAGTTTAAATGTTTCTGTTTGCGCTGGTGTTACGCTGTGGGAGTTTGTTAGGGATAGAAACTAATGTCTCGGCTATCGCTCAACAACCGTTTCTTTGTTCACCGTTATTTATTAGGGTTTTATCCGAATAAAAGTAGGATACAATTAAAATTATTATTGTAGATATCCAAAATAATCCAATTCTTTTATTTCTAAAAAAACAGACGTGCAAGTCGGACTACTTCGCCTTGAAGGCAGCAGTTTTCACTATCTACTAATGTTCATACTACCGTATCAATTCTCGCTTTTTTCTACTCGCTCTTATTTTTATTTGAAAGAATCCACGACTTACACGCACAAGTACGTATTTCTTTTTCTCTATCCTGACACCAGCACAACTAACAAGAAAACCAGAGGAACAAAGCCAAATATATTGATTCGAATATCTAAGAAAGAAGATGATTTATTAAGCCTCAGTAGTAGGCGTACCAAAGTTCATCGGAGGCATTTGTGGTGTATTGCCTTCAGTAATTGTTCCGAATTGTTGTTCGTACTTTTGTACATTTTCTATCAATGCACGCATGTAACGCTTCGCATTTTCTGGGGTCATAATAATTCTACTGCGCACCTTTGCTTTTGGCACTCCTGGCATCATTTGTATAAAATCCGAAACAATTTCAGACTGTGAATGCGTAATTACGGCAAGGTTGGAATAAGTCCCTTGCGCTACGTCTTCTGATAATTCTATGTTGATTTGGTTATCGTTTTTCTTTTCTTCCATAATTGTATTGTTTTTGCTAAAATAAGTATTCATGAACAGCTCTCTACTACATTTCTAAAAATATTCGCATAAAAAAAGTCCCCAAAGCTAGCTTTGGGGACTTGTATTATTTGTTTTCGAATTACTTCGTTAACTCGTCGTATGTTTCTTGCGAACCTACAATCATTTTTTGGAACTCTCTTGTTCCTGTACCTGCTGGAATTAAGTGTCCAACAATTACATTCTCTTTCAATCCTTGTAAATGATCTTCTTTTCCTGAGATTGCTGCTTCGTTTAATACTTTCGTAGTTTCTTGGAAAGATGCTGCAGAGATAAATGATTGCGTCTGTAAAGATGCTCTCGTAATACCTTGTAACATTGGTTTAGACGTTGCTGCAATAGCTTCACGCGCTTCTACCAACTTCTTATCTTGACGACGCAATTGAGAATTCTCATCTCTTAATTGTCTTGCCGAAATAATCATACCTGGCTTTAAATCTGTAGATTCTCCTGCTTCAACTACTACTTGCATACCAAAGATTCTATCGTTCTCTTCCATAAAGTCTGCTTTGTGAACAGCTTGATTTTCTAAGAATTTAGTATCTCCTGGATCCGTAATCTCAACTTTCAACATCATCTGACGAACGATTACCTCAAAGTGCTTATCGTTAATCTTCACACCTTGTAAACGGTAAACTTCTTGAATTTCGTTAACAATGTACTCTTGTACTTTTGTTGGTCCTTCAATATTGAGAATATCGCTTGGTGTTGTAGCTCCATCAGAAAGTGGTCTACCTGCTCTTACAAAGTCGTTCTCTTGGGTTAAAATGTGCTTAGATAGAGGAACCAAATATTTTCTAATTTCTCCTGTCTTAGACTCAACAATAACCTCGCGGTTACCACGCTTTATTTTTCCGTAAGATGCAATACCGTCAATTTCAGAAATAACAGCTGGGTTAGAAGGATTACGTGCTTCAAATAATTCTGTTACACGCGGCAAACCTCCTGTAATATCTCCTGTCTTACCACCAGTTCTTGGTATCTTCACTAAAGAATCACCCGCTTTTACAGCATCTCCTTCTTTTACAGAAATGTGTGCATTTACTGGAATTGAGTAAGAACGTAAAACTTCACCTTTCTTATCTGTAATTAAGATTGTCGGGTTCTTTTTCTTATCCTTAGTTTCCGTAATAACTTTTTCTGTAAATCCAGTTTGCTCATCCACTTCCTCTCGGTAAGTTATACCTTCAATTACATTGTCAAACTCAATTTTACCGTCAACCTCAGTAATAATTACTGCGTTGTATGGATCCCATGTACAGATTACATCTCCTCTTTTTAAGTTTACGTTGTTATCGATTTTCATCTCAGCACCGTAAGGAATGTTACCTGTCATTATGATTTGACCTGTCTTCTTATCTGTAATCTTAAGTTCAGCAGAACGTCCAATAACAACTTCAACGTTTTTGCCTTCTTTATTTTTTCTAGTAATTGTACGTAGCTCGTCAATTTCTAATAAACCAGGACCTTTCGCTTTTAAATCGTTTTCATCTGCAATATTAGAAGCAGTACCCCCAACGTGGAATGTTCTTAATGTTAACTGCGTTCCAGGCTCTCCAATAGATTGCGCTGCAACAACACCAACAGAATCTCCCATTTGAGCATCTCTATGCGTTGATAAGTTTCTACCGTAACACTTGGCACATACTCCTCTTCTCAACTCACAAGTAAGTACTGATCTTATTTCAACTTCTTCGATGCCTAATTCTTCAATTCGCTTACCAACTACTTCGTCGATTAGTTCTCCTGCTCCAACAATTAAGTTATCGTCATCGTCGTATACATCATCAACTGTAGTTCTACCTACAATTCTATCGTATAACGGCTCAACAATCTCATCGTTTTTCTTAAGCGCAGTAGCGGTTAAACCTCTTAAAGTACCACAATCAAAATCGTTAATAACAACATCTTGAGCAACATCAACTAAACGTCTTGTAAGGTAACCTGCATCGGCCGTTTTNAGGGCTGTATCNGCAAGACCTTTACGCGCACCGTGAGTAGAAATAAAGTACTCAAGAATAGATAGACCTTCTTTAAAGTTAGAAAGAATTGGATTTTCAATAATTTCTTGTGCAGAAGCTCCAGATTTCTGTGGCTTCGCCATCAATCCTCTCATTCCAGATAACTGACGAATTTGCTCTTTCGATCCACGTGCTCCAGAGTCAAACATCATATAGATAGAGTTGAAACCTTGGTTATCATTTTTCAACTGATCCATTAACGTTGCCGTTAATCTAGAATTTGTACGTGTCCAAATATCAATAATTTGGTTATAACGCTCGTTGTTTGTAATAAGACCCATATTATAGTTCTCTCTTACTTCTGCAACAGATGCGTCTGCCTTAGCAACTAATTCATCTTTTTCTTTAGGGATAATAATATCATCTAAGTTGAAAGACAAACCACCTCTAAAGGCCATTTGGTAACCTAATCCTTTAATATCATCTAGGAACTTAGCAGAACGTGCAGTTCCAGAAATCTTAAGGATGTGTCCAATAATATCTCTTAAAGCTTTTTTGGTCAACAATTCATTAATAAATCCTACTTCTCTCGGTACGTGTTGATTAAACAACACTCTTCCGCAAGTAGTTTCTACCATTTGAATTGTAGGAATACCCTCCTCATTTAGATCGTAAGTTTTCACCTTAATGTGCGCGTGTAAATCTAACGCACCTTCATTGTGGGCAATAATTACTTCTTCAGGAGAATAAAATGTCATTCCTTCACCTTTAACAACTCTTTCTGGTGTAGTTTTTCTACCTTTTGTTATGTAGTATAAACCAAGTACCATATCCTGAGACGGTACAGCAATAGGTGCTCCGTTTGCAGGGTTAAGAATGTTGTGTGAAGCTAACATTAACAATTGTGCTTCTAAAATTGCAGCATTACCTAGTGGTAAGTGAACTGCCATTTGATCCCCATCAAAATCCGCGTTAAATGCAGTACAAACTAATGGGTGAAGACGAATTGCTTTTCCTTCAATTAATTTCGGTTGGAAAGCTTGAATACCTAAACGGTGAAGCGTTGGTGCACGGTTAAGTAGCACAGGGTGACCCTTCAATACGTTTTCTAAGATATCCCAAACAACTGGCTCTTTTCTGTCTACAATTTTCTTTGCAGACTTAACAGTCTTTACAATTCCACGCTCAATCATCTTACGAATAATGAACGGCTTGTAAAGCTCCGCAGCCATGTTTTTAGGTAAACCACACTCGTGTAATTTAAGGTATGGACCTACAACAATTACCGAACGAGCAGAATAATCTACACGCTTACCAAGTAAGTTTTGACGGAAACGTCCTTGCTTACCTTTTAATGAATCAGATAAAGATTTTAATGGTCTATTAGATTCTGTTTTAACCGCACTCGCTTTACGAGAGTTGTCAAACAATGAATCTACAGATTCTTGAAGCATACGTTTTTCATTACGTAAGATTACTTCTGGAGCCTTTATCTCAATCAAACGCTTTAAACGGTTGTTACGGATAATAACTCTTCTGTATAAATCATTTAAATCTGATGTAGCAAATCTTCCTCCATCTAATGGAACTAACGGACGTAATTCTGGTGGAATAACCGGAACTACTTTTATGATAGTCCACTCTGGACGGTTTTCTATACGTGTTTGAGACTCTCGCATTGCTTCAACTACTTGTAGTCTTTTCAATGCTTCGTTCTTACGTTGTACAGAAGTTTCTGTATTTGCTTTGTGTCTTAAATCGTAAGACAAAGTATCCAAATCAAGACGTTGTAATAGATCATACAACGCTTCTGCACCCATCTTAGCGATGAATTTATTTGGATCAGTATCTTCTAAATATTGGTTTTCTTTTGGTTGAGCATCTAGGATATCTAGATATTCTTCCTCCGTTAAGAATTCATACTTTTCTAATGGTTCTCCTTCTGCATTAACTGCTGCTCCAGCTTGAATTACTACGTAACGTTCGTAATAAATAATCTGGTCTAATTTTTTAGTAGGTAAACCTAATAAATACCCAATTTTATTTGGTAAAGAACGGAAATACCAGATGTGCGCAACAGGTACCACAAGTGAAATGTGCCCCATACGCTCTCTACGTACTTTTTTCTCTGTAACTTCTACACCACAACGGTCACAAACAATTCCTTTATAACGGATTCTTTTGTATTTACCACAATGACATTCATAGTCTTTTACAGGTCCAAAGATACGTTCACAGAATAATCCGTCTCTCTCTGGTTTGTATGTTCTATAGTTAATCGTTTCAGGCTTTAGTACCTCACCACTTGATTGCTCTAAGATTTCTTCAGGAGAAGCCAAAGAGATAGTAATCTTGTTGAAGTTACTTTGCTTTTTTGCTGTTTCTTTTCTATAAGCCATTTTAAACTCTTGTTTTAAAATTAAACATTGACTAATCTGCGATTAGTCCATACTAACACTAAGACCCAATCCTCTTAATTCATGTAATAATACATTGAAAGATTCTGGAATTCCTGGTGTTGGTAAATTATCACCTTTAACGATTGCTTCGTATGCTTTCGCTCTACCTGTTACATCATCAGATTTAACAGTTAAGATTTCTTGTAGGATATTAGCAGCACCGAATGCTTCTAATGCCCAAACTTCCATCTCACCAAAACGCTGTCCACCAAATTGTGCTTTACCACCTAATGGTTGTTGTGTAATTAATGAGTATGGTCCGATAGAACGTGCGTGCATCTTGTCATCAACCATGTGAGATAATTTAAGCATGTAAATAATCCCTACTGTTGCCGTTTGGTGGAAACGTTCTCCCGTACCTCCGTCATATAAGTAAGTTTTACCTGCTCTTGGGATTCCTGCTTTATCACAGTAATCATCAATCTCAGATGGGTGTGCACCGTCAAAAATTGGTGTAGCAAACTTTACTCCTAATTTCTCTCCAGCCCAACCAAGAACTGTTTCGTAAATCTGCCCAAGGTTCATACGAGATGGTACACCTAGAGGGTTTAATACGATATCGACAGGAGTTCCGTCTTCTAAGAATGGCATATCTTCGGCTCTAACAATATTGGCTACAATACCTTTGTTACCGTGACGACCCGCCATCTTATCTCCAACTTTCAACTTACGTTTCTTAGCAATGTAAACCTTAGCTAATTTCACAATTCCTGATGGTAACTCATCACCTACAGAAATATGGAATTTCTTACGCTTGTAGTTTCCGAGTAAGTCATTTGCTTTTATGTTAAAGTTATGAATTACTCTTTGGATAAGGCTATTTGTATGAGAATCTGCAGTCCAGTTTGCCGGATTTACGATAGAGTAATCGATGATCATTAAATTCTTTTGAGAGAATTTAGATCCTTTCTTTATAATTTCTTCACGGAAATTATTGAAAACACCAGCTGATTTTTCAGTATCTAAAAGTTGAAGTAATTTTTCAACTAAAGTTACCTTTAAATCACCTAAATCTTTTTCGTACTCACTATCCAACTGCTCTAAAATTGGCTTATCTTGTGCTTTGGTTTTTCTATCCTTGATTGCTCTAGAGAATAATTTTTTACCAATTACAACACCTCTAAGAGAAGGTCCAGCTTTTAAAGATGCATCTTTAACATCTCCAGCTTTATCTCCGAATATTGCTCTTAATAATTTTTCTTCTGGAGATGGGTCTGTTTCTCCCTTAGGAGTAATCTTACCTATTAATATATCTCCTTCAGTAATTTCAGCACCAATTCTAATTAAACCGTTCTCGTCAAGGTCTTTTGTAGTTTCTTCAGATACATTAGGAATATCAGCTGTTAACTCTTCCATACCTCTCTTCGTATCTCTTACTTCAAGAGAATACTCATCAATATGAACAGAAGTAAAGATATCATCTCTAACAACTTTCTCAGAAATTACAATTGCATCCTCAAAGTTATATCCTTGCCAAGGCATGAATGCTACTTTTAAGTTTTGACCCAATGCTAATTCTCCAGCTTGAGTTGCGTAACCTTCACAAAGTACTTGACCTTTTTCTACTTTATCACCCTTTTGAACAATAGGCTTCAAGTTCATGGTCGAACCTTGGTTTGTTTTCTTAAACTTAGTTAAAGAGTAACGCTTTGTTTCACCATCAAAACTAACCAATTTATCTTCGTCAGATAACTCGTATCGTAAGACGATTTCATTCGCATCTACGTATTCAACAACACCGTTACCTTCTGCATTAACCAATACTCTAGAATCTCTTGCTACTAATCTTTCGATTCCTGTACCAACAATTGGAGAGTTCGGTTTTAACAACGGAACAGCCTGACGCTGCATGTTAGAACCCATCAACGCACGGTTGGCATCATCATGCTCCAAGAATGGAATTGAAGATGCTGCTATAGAAGCAATTTGGTTAGCTCCAACGTCCATTAAATCTATTTGCTTTGGATCGACAACTGGGAAATCTCCCATATTACGAGCCTTAACAATATCTGTTTGAAATTCTCCTTTTTCGTTAATGTTCGCATTGGCTTGTGCAATCATTTTAGATGCTTCTTCCTCTGCTGATAAATAAGTTGGCGCACTAGCTAAATCTACCTTACCGTTAGCAACGTTACGATATGGAGTTTCAATAAATCCTAACTTATTTACTTTTGCGTAAACACATAATGAAGAAATCAAACCAATGTTTGGTCCTTCAGGTGTTTCAATCGTACATAAACGTCCGTAGTGTGTGTAGTGAACATCACGCACCTCGAAACCTGCTCTTTCTCTAGATAAACCACCTGGCCCTAGTGCAGATAAACGACGTTTGTGTGTTACCTCAGACAATGGATTAGTTTGATCCATAAACTGAGAAAGCTGATTGGTACCAAAGAAAGAATTAATTACAGAAGATAATGTCTTTGCATTAATTAAATCGATTGGCGTAAATACCTCGTTATCTCTAACATTCATTCTCTCTCTAATCGTTCTAGCCATTCTAGCTAAACCAACTCCAAATTGAGAATATAATTGCTCACCAACTGTTCTTACACGTCTGTTTGATAAGTGATCAATATCATCCACTTCAGCTTTTGAATTGATCAACTCAATTAAATACTTCACAATTTTGATAATATCTGTCTTCGTCATTACACGAGACTCTTCAGACATATCATCACCGTTAAGCTTTTTGTTCATTCTATATCTACCTACTTCACCTAAATCGTAACGTGTATCTGAAAAGAATAATTTTTCAAATACAGAACGCGCAGTTTCTTGATCTGGCGGTTCAGCGTTACGTAGCTGACGATAAATATGTTCAACAGCTTCTTTCTCAGAGTTAGAAGTATCCTTCTGAAGCGTATTGTAAATGATAGTATAATCCGCTGAATTGATATCTTCTTTATGAAGAATAACCGTTTTAACTCCCGCGTCAACTATTTCATCTATATGAATTTCTTCAATAATTGTTTCTCTGTCAAGGATTACTTCATTTCTTTCAATCGATACAACTTCTCCTGTATCTTCATCAACGAAGTCTTCAACCCATGACTTAAGAACTCTTGCAGCAAGTTTTCTACCAATTAACTTTTTCAAGTTTGCTTTAGTAGCTTTTACTTCATCTGCAAGACCAAAAATCTCTAGAATATCTTTATCACTTTCATAACCAATTGCTCTAAATAGAGTTGTAACTGGTAATTTTTTCTTACGATCGATATAAGCATACATTACGCTGTTTATATCTGTCGCAAATTCTATCCATGAACCTTTAAAAGGAATTACTCTTGCAGAGTATAGTTTAGTTCCATTTGCATGACGGCTTTGTCCAAAGAACACACCTGGAGACCTGTGTAACTGAGAAACAATTACTCTTTCTGCTCCATTAACTACAAATGAACCTTTAGGTGTCATGTAAGGAATTGTACCAAGATAAACATCTTGTACTATTGTTTCAAAATCCTCGTGTTCGGGATCTGTACAGTATAACTTAAGCTTCGCTTTTAAAGGAACACTGTAAGTTAAACCTCTCTCAATACATTCTTCTAAAGAGTATCTTGGTGGATCTACAAAGTAGTCCAAGAACTCAAGAACGAATTGATTCCTTGTATCAGTAATTGGGAAATTTTCAGAGAAAACTTTAAATAACCCTTCTTTTTCTCTATTCTCAGGAGTAGTTTCTAATTGAAAAAACTCTTGGAACGACTTTATTTGAATATCCAAAAAATCTGGATATTCGAATGGACTTTTGCTTGATGCAAAACTAATCCTTGTTGCTATGTTGCTATTTGTTGCCAATGCTAAATGATTTTATTAGAAAAAGGACTTAAAAAAATGTGCAAACGCACAAAAACAGGAGTAGGCACGCCATAAAATGGTGTGCCTATTCCTGTTAAAAAAGTAATACTATTACTTAATCTCAACTTCAGCTCCTGCTTCTTCAAGAGACTTTTTAAGACCTTCAGCTTCGTCTTTAGATACTCCTTCTTTTAAGTTAGATGGTGCACTATCAACAACTTCTTTTGCTTCTTTAAGTCCTAAACCAGTTAATTCCTTAACTAATTTCACTACTGCTAACTTTGATCCTCCTGCTGCTTTTAATACAACATCAAATTCAGTTTTTTCTGCAGCTTCTTCACCTCCTGCAGCACCACCTGCAGCTACTGCTACAGCTGCAGCAGCTGGTTCGATTCCGTACTCATCCTTAAGGATGTTTGCTAGTTCATTTACGTCTTTTACAGTTAAGTTTACTAACTCTTCTGCCATTGCTTTTATATCAGCCATTTTTATTTAATTTAAATAAATTCTAAAAAATAATTAATAATTCTATGCTCTTTCTGAGAGCGTTTTAAGGATACCTGCGATTTTACCACCTTGTCCTTTAAGACCAGAAACAACGTTCTTAGCCGGGCTTTGTAGAATCGTGATGATGTCACCAATAAGCTCTTCCTTGCTCTTAATTGATACAAGTGCCTCAAGTTGGTCATCGCCAATATAAACTGCTTCTTCTACATAAGCTCCCTTCAAAATAGGCTTATCGTTTTTCTTACGAAAATCCTTGATTACTTTAGCAGGTGCATTACCTACTTCTGCAAACATAATTGAAGTTGGGCCAGAAAGTACTGCTTTAAGGTCTCCAAAATCTCTGTCTTCAATTCTTTCCATAGCTTTTTCGAGAAGCGTGTTTTTAACCACTCTTAACTCAATTCCACTTTGAAAGCATTTACGACGAAGGTTGTTTACTGCTTCTACAGTTAATTCCGCTGTATCCGCTAGATAAAATATGTTAGCTTCTTTTAATTCAGCCGTTAAATTATCTATGTATTGCGCTTTTTGTTCTTTAGTCATGATTATAAAGTTTTTAAGCTACAACAGATTTAGCGTCGATTTTGATACTTGGACTCATTGTTGAGCTGATGAAAATACTTTTAATGTACGTTCCTTTAGCTGCAGCTGGTTTCATTTTAACTAAAGTAGAAATCATTTCAAAAGCATTATCCTTTATCTTGTCTCCATCAAATGAAGCCTTTGCGATATTTGTATGAATGTTTCCAAACTTATCTACTCTGAAATCAATTTTACCTGCTTTCACTTCTTGCACAGCCTTACCAATATCCATTGTTACTGTTCCCGTCTTAGGGTTTGGCATTAATCCTCTTGGTCCTAAAATACGACCTAAAGCACCAACTTTACCCATTACAGAAGGCATAGTAATAATCACATCAATATCAGTCCAACCACCTTTAATCTTAGTGATAAACTCGTCTAGTCCAACGTAATCAGCACCTGCTGCTTTTGCTTCCTCTTCCTTGTCTGGAGTACAAAGTACTANTACTTTCATATCCTTACCTGTTCCGTGAGGCAATGCAACCGTACCTCTAACCATTTGGTTAGCTTTACGNGGATCTACACCTAATCTTACACTAATGTCAACAGAAGCATCGAATTTTGTTGTAGTGATTTCCTTAACCATCTTACATGCTTCATCTAACGTGTACGTCTGCTCTAAGTCATACTTAGCGAGTACTTCTTTTCTTTTCTTAGAAATTCGTCCCATAATTCATGTTTTAGTTAGAAGGAAAATCTCCTTTAACAGTTATACCCATACTTCTTGCTGTACCAGCTACCATTCTCATACCAGACTCAACTGTAAAACAGTTCATATCTGGAAGCTTGTCTTCAGCAATTGCTTTTACTTGATCCCAAGTAACCGAAGCTACTTTCTGTCTGTTTGACTCTGGAGATCCTTTCTTTAACTTTGCTGCTTCTAGTAATTGAACAGCTGCTGGTGGAGTTTTAATTACAAAATCAAACGATTTATCACTGTAAACAGTAATAACTACTGGTAAAACCTTTCCTGGTTTATCTTGGGTTCTAGCATTAAACTGCTTACAAAACTCCATGATATTCACCCCTTTAGCACCTAATGCTGGTCCTACCGGAGGTGAAGGATTGGCTGCACCACCCTTGATCTGTAATTTGATCAATCCTGCTACTTCTTTAGCCATTTGTTATATATATTATGTAGTCCTAACGTGAGATTAAATGGGAAGCATTTAATTACATTTTCTCACTTCTACTGGTTAAATACACTTTTAAATTTCCTTTTCAACTTGCATGTAGCTAAGCTCTAATAGATTCTTTCTACCAAAAATCTTAACCATCACCTTAAGTTTCTTCTTGTCTTCGTTAATCTCTTCAATGGTTCCACTGAAATTATTAAACGGCCCATCAATAACTTTGACAGACTCACCAGCAACAAAAGGAATCTTCATTTCTTCTTCTGTCTCAGATAACTCATCAACCTTACCAAGTATTCGATTTACCTCTGACTGCCTCATAGGCATTGGTTCACCACCCTTTTCTGCACCCAAAAAACCAATTACATTTGGAATTCCTTTAATAACGTGCGGTACTTCACCAACTAATGCTGCTTCAACCAAAACGTATCCAGGCAAGTAAGCTTTTTCCTTACTCACTTTCTTACCATTACGAATTTGAAACACCTTTTCTGTAGGAATTAAAACTTGATCGACATAGTCAGTCAATTTCAATCTCGTAATTTCCATATCGAGATATTCCTTAACTTTTTTCTCTTTACCACTTATGGCTCTCACCACGTACCATCTCTTCTTAATATCTGCCATTTTAAAATTGATTAAAATAAGTCATATACAAAACCAAGTACGCCTTTCCACCAAGAAATACCAGCAACACCGAAAACTTTATCCATAAGGAGAACTAACAATGAAAAAATCACAGAAGCAACAACCACAACAATGGTATTACTTTGCAATTCACTCCATGTTGGCCATGTCACTTTATGCACCAATTCGTGATACGTTTCTTGAAAATATTCTTTAATATTAGCCACAATCTTCTATTTTGCACGGGCGGTAGGATTCGAACCCACGACCAATGGTTTTGGAGACCAGTACTCTACCAACTGAGCTACACCCGTGTATAAAACGGGAGGCTCACTACAAACCTCCCGTCATAATTATTTTATTCTTAAAGGATTTCAGTCACCTGACCAGCACCTACTGTTCTACCACCCTCACGGATTGCAAAACGTAAACCTTTGTTCATTGCAATAGGAACAATTAAGTTTACAGAAATAGTTACGTTATCTCCAGGCATTACCATCTCTCTTCCTTCTTCTAAGATAATCTCTCCAGTTACATCAGTTGTTCTGAAGTAGAACTGAGGACGATATTTGTTATGGAAAGGAGTGTGACGACCACCTTCTTCTTTCTTCAATACATATATCTCNGCTTTGAATTTATCGTGAGGTGTTGTAGAACCNGGCTTACAGATTACCATTCCTCTTTTAATATCTTCTTTAGCGATACCTCTTAATAATAAACCAACGTTATCACCAGCTTCACCTCTATCTAATATCTTACGGAACATCTCAACTCCAGTTACAGTAGACTTCAATTTCTCGTCTCCCATTCCTAAAATATCAACCTCTTCTCCAGAGTTAACAACTCCTGTCTCAATACGACCAGTAGCAACAGTACCACGACCAGTAATAGAGAAAACATCCTCTACAGGCATCAAGAAATCTTTATCAACTTCTCTTGGAGGTAACTCAATCCATGTATCTACAGACTCCATCAATTTATTAACAGAATCTACCCACTTCTCTTCTCCGTTAAGAGCTCCTAAAGCAGAACCAGGTATAACTGGAGTGTTGTCACCATCATAGTCATAAAAAGAAAGTAATTCTCTCACTTCCATATCAACTAATTCTAATAACTCCTCATCGTCAACCATATCAACTTTGTTCAAGAATACAACCATTCTTGGAACACCTACCTGACGTCCTAAAAGGATGTGCTCGCGTGTCTGTGGCATAGGACCATCAGTTGCAGCAACAACCAAAATAGCTCCATCCATCTGAGCAGCACCAGTAACCATGTTCTTCACNTAATCGGCGTGACCAGGACAGTCAACGTGCGCGTAGTGACGATTAGCTGTTTGATACTCCACGTGAGAAGTGTTAATAGTAATACCTCTTTCTTTTTCTTCTGGTGCGTTGTCGATTGAAGAGAAATCACGCGTTTCAGCTAAACCCTGAGACGCAAGTACGCTCGAGATTGCAGCAGTTAAAGTTGTTTTTCCGTGATCGACGTGACCAATTGTTCCAATGTTTACGTGTGGTTTGGAACGATCAAATGTTTCCTTAGCCATTGTGTTTATTTATTACTTGTTAATATTAATTTAAAAAACCTAAATCTTCAAATATACAAAAGTCCACCCTTAAAGAGCGGAACTAATTTTCACCTTTACTTTGAGCCAATGACGAGAATTGAACTCGTGACCTCTTCCTTACCAAGGAAGCGCTCTACCACTGAGCTACACCGGCGAAGAGCAAAATAAAAAACTGTAGAGCGGGAGACGAGACTCGAACTCGCGACCCTCAGCTTGGAAGGCTGACGCTCTACCAACTGAGCTACTCCCGCAAAAAAAATAAAATTAAAAGTGGGGGTGGATGGACTCGAACCAACGATACCTTACGGTGACAGATTTACAGTCTGCTGCAATAGCCACTATGCGACACCCCCCAAAATTGAGCCGATGAAGGGACTCGAACCCCCGACCTGCTGATTACAAATCAGCTGCTCTAGCCAGCTGAGCTACATCGGCACTTAATTTTATAAACAGTTTTTTAAAGAACTTTCCGACTGGCGTTAACCGTTTCGGGTTGCAAATGTATGAAAGAAATCTTTTCCCACAACACTTTTTTTCTTTTTTTTTCAAAAAAAATCTCACCCAATTTTGAGTGAGATTATAATGTGTTGAAATTCAGTATTAAGCCAACAATTTAGACTTATACTTTTTTACCTGCCTTTCCAATGCAGCACAAGCGCTATCAGCAGCTTCTTCAAACGTATCACATTGTTTTTTTGCAAACAACTCTTTTCCAGGAATATTTATACGTATCTCGGCAATTTTATTCTCTTTAGCAGCCTTCTTATCTACTTTTAAGTATACGTTACTTGAAATTATATGGTCATGAAATTGCTCTAACTTATTTACTTTTTCATTAACAAAGTCTACCAATTTTTGATCTGCGCTAAAATGCACTGCCTGAATCTTTACGTTCATAATTTTAAGTTTTTATGCTATCCCCTTGGATGAGCTTGTTTATATATCTTATTTATTTCATCGAACGAATTATGAGTATAAATCTGAGTTGCACTTAAATTAGAATGACCTAATAGTTCTTTTAACACTTCCAAGCCTGCACCATTATTTAACATGTGTGTGGCAAATGTGTGTCTTAAGATGTGAGGACTCTTTTTACTCAAACTCGTTACAGTAGAAAGATACTTATTTATTTTCCTATAAACAAACTTAGGATACAGTTTTTTACCCTTACTTGTGCAAAATACAAACGGTGTTTCGTTGAGCTGTTTCGTCTCTTCTGTGTATTCAAATAAAATCTTATTTAAATTANATGAAATAGGAATAATTCTTTCCTTATTTCGTTTCCCTAAAACCTTTATTGACTCCATTGACACATCTATCTGCTTTAAGTTTATGAGCTCTGACAAACGAATACCCGTTTGATAAAAAAGCTCTACCATTACCGCAGTAACATTATCTATTTCTAATTGACTAGATTGATTCGCTGACAAGTCCTCTTTCTTTAAAAACGCAGGGATTCGCTTCTCAACTTTAGGACCTTGTACTTTCAACATTGGGTTTTTAGTTAGCACCCCTTCTTTAACCAACCACCTAAAAAATGTTCTTAAAGAAGATAACTTTCTATTGACAGATTTATTTGAAATTCCGTTAGCTACTAAATCTACAACCCAAGCCCTCACAATGTGATGTGTAACCTCTTCTATTTCTCCACTTTTTAAATTAGAGAAAGTGAGAAAATCAGATAAATCTTTTGCATAAGCAGTAAGCGTGTGTTCTGAAACACGCTTTTCTTTAAATAGATATTCTTTGAACTTTTCAAGCATAAAAAAAGGAGCCTATATTAGACTCCCTACGTTTCTTTTAAAAAAAAGTTCTATATCTCAGCAGAACGTAATCTCTGACGATACGCAGCTTTAATTCTTAATTGACGGTCAGTAACAGAAGGCTTAACGAACTCTTTACGAGATCTCAACTCTCTCATTACTCCTGTTTTTTCAAACTTTTTCTTGTATTTTTTAAGAGCTCTTTCTATGTTCTCTCCTTCTTTAACTGGTACTACTAACATATCTTTATTTTACTTTGTTCTAATTAATGGTTGGCAAAAGTAGGAAACAAATTTGTTATCAACAAAGTTTATTTCAAAATTTCTCTAGAAATAACTAACTTTTGTATTTCAGAGGTTCCCTCCCCGATAGTCATTAACTTGGCATCACGCAAAAATTTCTCTGCTGGATACTCTTTTGTATATCCATACCCACCCATTATCTGCACGGCTTCGTTTCCACATTTAACCGATGTTTCTGAGGCGAAGAGCTTAGCATAGGCACCTTTTATAGTAACAGGTTGTCCATTATCTTTATAGTGGGCAGCTTGAAAAGTAAGTAACTCCGAAGCTTCAACATCTGTAGCCATTTCTGCAAGCTTAAAACTAATACCTTGAAACTTACCAATTGGCTTTCCAAACTGTTCTCTTTCTTTAGCGTATTTAACAGAAGCTTCATAAGCTCCTCTGGCGATACCACAACTTAGTGCAGCAATAGAAATTCTTCCTCCATCTAGAACTTTCATGGCTTGTCTAAACCCTTGTCCAACTTCCCCAATTACTTGGGATTCATGAATACGTACATTGTCAAAGATTAGTTCAGCTGTCTCTGAAGCCCTAACTCCCAATTTATCTCCAATCTTAACAGCAGAAAAACCTGGTGTATCCTTTTCTATAATAAATGCTGTTATCCCATTAGAGTCTAACAACTCACCTGTTCTAACTAAAACAACGGCGATATCTCCTGAAAGTCCGTGAGTAATCCAGTTCTTCGCACCATTTATTACCCAATANTCTCCATCTTTTACAGCAGTTGTTTTCATACGCATGGCATCAGAACCAGTATTCGGCTCTGTTAATCCCCAAGCACCGATATGTTCACCTGAAGCTAATTTTGGTAAATACTTCTTTTTTTGTTCTTCAGTTCCATGGTAATAAATATGCCCGGTACATAGAGAATTGTGTGCTGCAACGCTTAAACCAACACCTCCACATACTTTTCCAAGCTCGATTAAAGTAGTTACATATTCTTTGTAACTAAAACCGCTACCACCATATTCTTCAGGGATATAAATACCTAAAAGGCCTAGTTCGCCCAATTTTTTCATTACATCAACTGGAAAATGCTCATCCTTATCCCACTGAANCAAATTTGGTCTTATCTCTTTCTCGGCAAAATCGCGCACCATTTGTTGAATCATNCGCTGATTTTCATTCATTTCAAAAATCATTCTATGTAGTTTTTCTATACTTTCTTTTAATTGCACNTAAACATTAAATAGCAATGGCCTAATATTCTACGAAATTAGTAATATTTTCGGTGTATTTTCTTAAAACTGCAGGTCCGTTCAAAAATGACAGATTGACTAAGAAATTGAAACCAACAACCTTTCCTCCGCACATGTTAACTAGCTCTGCAGCTGCAGAAGCAGAACCTCCTGTAGCCAAAAGGTCGTCATGAATCAGAATTTTATCTTCGCTTGAAACTGCATCTTTATGCATTTCGATACTTGCTGTACCATATTCTAGACTGTAATCAAACGTGACTTTTTCATAAGGTAACTTCCCTTTTTTTCTAATCAAAATGAAAGGAACTCCTAATCGAATTGCCAATGGATATCCAAACAGAAAACCTCTACTCTCAATTCCGGCAACCTTTGTTATTCCTTTATTCTTGTATAAATCTACTAACTCAACAAGCACTTTTTCCGATAATTTAGGATTTAGCATAATTGGCGTGATATCTTTAAAGACTATACCTTTCTTTGGGAAATCGGGGACATCTCTTATTACTGATTTTAGTTCTTCTTCTATTTTTTTCATTCGAGGGTTAAATAAGGTGCAAGTTTATCAAATAATTCTTGATCTATAAGAACAAGTTCTTGAATATCTTCTATTCTTTTAAAAGCACCATGATTTGCTCTATATTTCACTATTTGTGAAGCTAAACGCCAATCTAAGTAAGGGTGAGACTTAAGCATCTCTTCCGTAGATGAATTAATATTTAATTTAGTAACAACTGTATTTTCTTGAATTTCCACTTTTGGCAGTATGGACGAAATTGTTTCTGGAGACAAGCCCCATATTTCGTTTAACTGACTCAAAGAGACAAATCCACCAAGAGAATTTCTATACTTCAAAATTCGAGCTGAAAGTTTTTCTCCAATTCCATAAAGCTTCTTTAACTCTTCTTGGTTAGCTAAATTTAAATTCAGTTTTGTTTCTTTTTTTTGCACGTCAATATCTTTCCTCCCTTTTTCTTCTTGCTTTATGAAAACTATGGAATCTGG
>JGI26084J50262_1000545_pt1 | contig 21562 bp, 19 predicted proteins | sample SaaInl6LU_22_DNA_FD_50262 | JGI IMG/M metagenome (IMG submission 50262) | reverse complement strand
CCGGCCGGATCGGCCCTCGAAACTGCGCCCTTGGAGCTGGATATCCCCGCCGGTCTGACCGTGGTGGATATCCCCACACCGCAATCCGTCGCCATTTTTGGCCATAGCGGCATTGATCGCGCGCATCCTGATTTTTTTGCGGCCTTTATTCTGAACACCATTCTTGGCGGACGTGGCATTGAAAGCCGGCTAACCGCAGAAGTCCGCGAGAAGCGTGGGCTCACCTATGGCATCTCGACAGTTCTGATCAGCAAGGATCAGGCTGATGTGATGTTGGGACAGGTGGCCAGTGCCAATGACCGAATTGGCGCCGCTATTGAGGTCATTCGTGACGAATGGAGCAAGCTGGCCCGTGACGGTATCACCGCGGAAGAATTGCACGCGGCTCAAACCTATCTGACCGGCGCCTACCCCTTGCGGTTTGATGGAAATTCACAGATTGCCCGGATCCTAGTGGGCATGCAGCGCCAGGGTTTGGGGCTGGATTACATCAACACCCGCAACGCAAGAATCAACGCGGTCACTCTGCCTGAAATCAACCGCGTGGCTGCGCAGTTGCTCAAGCCTGAGGCCTTGAATTTTGTTGTGGTGGGACAGCCAACAGGGCTCACAGAAGAGTAGCAGAATCGGATGAGAGCATGCTATAGATTGTAGCATGCTCAAACCTGACCCCAATATAAGCCAAAGCCAACCCATCATTCGGCAATTGAATGAAACTGCAATCAATCAAATTGCAGCGGGTGAAGTTGTCGAGCGCCCGGCCTCTGCCATCAAAGAGTTGGTGGAAAACGCCATTGATGCCGGCGCCTCACGGATCGACGTGGAATATGCCGACGGCGGCAAGCGTTTGATACAGGTCACCGACAACGGCTGTGGCATTGCAGCCGAGGACCTAGCTTTGGCCATGTCACGCCATGCCACCAGCAAAATTGACGGCTCAGATTTGCTCAATATCCAAAGTTTTGGCTTCAGAGGCGAAGCTCTCCCCTCTTTGGGTGCGGTGGGCAAGCTGACATTGACAAGCCGTACGGCAACAGGCTCGGGCGCTGAATTGCAGGTTATGGGCGGCAAGCTCAGCCCCGTGCGCCCAGCCGCGATGCAGCCCGGAACCCGTGCAACCCTGCGAGATCTCTTTTACGCCACGCCCGCCCGCCTCAAATTTCTGCGGTCTGATCGCGCCGAGGCGCAAGCCATTGCCGATGTGGTCAAGCGTTTGGCCATGGCAGAGCCGGCAATTGCCTTCTCACTGCGCGACACCGGCACGGACCGGATGGTCTTCCAAGTTCAGGCTGAGCAGGGTGATATGTTTTCCGCGCTCCGTGGGCGCTTGGGGCAGATTATGGGCCGGGATTTTGTCGACAACGCCATTCCCGTCGATGCGGAACGCGAGGGGGTGAGCCTCACGGGCTTTGCGGGCCTTCCGACCTATTCGCGTGGGGCCGCCGTCGCGCAATATCTCTTCGTGAATGGCCGCCCAGTGCGAGACAAATTGCTGCTCGGCGCATTGCGCGGAGCCTATGCAGATTTTCTATCGCGCGATCGTCACCCGGCGGTGGCACTATTTGTGGAATGTGATCCGACACTGGTGGATGTCAATGTGCATCCTGCGAAATCAGAAGTGCGGTTTCGCGAGCCAGCCATGGTGCGCGGCCTGATCGTTTCCGGTCTGCGTCACGCGCTGGCCGAGGCGGGGCATCGTGCCTCTACCACCGTATCCAGTGCAGCCCTGGGCGCATTTACACCCGAAACACCGAGCCAACCTCGTATCTACCAGATGGATCGCCCCCGCAATGCGCCGGGATATTCCGGTCTGGCTGAGACCGCCACCATGTTTGATCCCCAGCCTTCGGCACGGATGGAAGAAGCACCGCAGCTTGAGGCCCAGCACCGTCCCTTGGGCGCGGCGCGGGCGCAATTGCATGAAAACTACATCCTCTCACAGACTGAAGACGGCTTGGTCATCGTGGATGCTCACGCCGCCCATGAGCGTTTGGTCTATGAAAAACTCAAAGCCCAGATGGCAGAAACCGGCGTGCGCGCGCAAGCGCTATTGATTCCAGAAGTGATCAGCCTGTCTGACGGCGATATAGCCCTTCTGATGGAGCAAAACGAAACCTTGACGCAGATGGGTCTCAGCATTGAACCCTTCGGCCAAGGCGCGGTTGCTGTGCAATCCGTGCCTGCCCTTTTGGGCCATGTGGATGTGCAGCGGTTGGTTTTGGATATCGTCGACGAGCTGTCGGACGGCGGCACGCAGCAAAGCTTGCAAGCGCAGCTGGATGCGATTTTGAGCCGCGTGGCCTGCCATGGCTCGGTCCGCACAGGCCGCCGGATGCAAGCCGAAGAAATGAATGCGCTGTTGCGCGAAATGGAAGCGACCCCACACTCAGGCCAATGCAACCACGGTCGCCCCACCTATGTCAGTTTGGCTATGACCGATATTGAAAAGTTGTTTGGACGCACATGATAGTCACCCCTGAAATCACCTTAATCTTAATGATGGCCGCTGGCGGTTTTGCCCTTGTGGTCATGATTTTGCTTTTGATGGTGGCCCGCGCCGCGGGACGCGCGGCACAAGCAACAGCGCCTTTGACAAACCAAATGGAATATCTCAACCAAAGAGTGCAAACCATTGGCGACGGGCAACAACAATTGGCCGGTGGCCTGACCCATGTCTCAGAGGCACAGGCCGCACAACAAAACAATATGCTCAAGTTGATGGAAGCGCGCTTAGCCGCGGTTCAGGAACAAATGACGCTCAACCTGACCACAAATGCCAAGACCACCGCCAATTCACTGGGCGAATTACAACAGCGTTTGGTCACAATCGACAAGGCTCAGGACAATATCCAAAAACTTTCCGGTGACGTGCTCAGCCTGCAAGATATTCTGGCCAATAAGCAGACCCGCGGCGCTTTTGGTGAAATCCAACTGCAAGAGATCGTCAGCAAGGCCCTGCCGTCCGACGCCTATGCTTGGCAGGCCACCCTATCCAATGGCAAGCGTGCCGATTGCTTGATCCACCTGCCCAATCCACCGGGCCCAATTGTCATAGACAGCAAATTCCCACTTGAGGCCTATGAGGCCCTGCGCAACGCCAAGACCGAGCTGGACACAAGAGATGCGGTCAAATTTATGCGCACCTCTGTGAAAGCGCATATCAAGGCCATTTCCGAGAAATATATTATCGAAGGTGAAACCGCTGACGGGGCGATCATGTTTTTGCCCTCAGAGGCGGTCTATGCCGAATTGCACTCAAATTTTCCCGAGTTGATCCGTGAAGGGTTTGAAGCGCGCGTATGGATTGTCTCCCCCACCACCTGCATGGCCACTTTGAACACGATGCGGGCGATCCTCAAAGATGCGCGGATGCGTGAACAAGCCGGCGCCATTCGCACCGCATTGCGGCAATTGCACCGGGATGTCGAGCTGGTGGTGGATCGGGTAGATAAACTCAACACCCATTTCACCCAAGCGCGCAAAGACATCGAAGGCATCAGCACAGCCGCAGAACGCGCCGGGAAGCGCGCGCATAAATTGGACAATTTCGATTTTGAAGAGATCGAAGCGCTTGATCCGGTTGCGCCCCTGCCGAAACTATAGCCGGAACAAAGATTGCGCCACCCGCGGAATCCAAGCGCTAAACCGCAGCGGGGCGTCGGTGGCGGCAAGGCAGATACAATCATGACCAATCTCAGCCACAGGCTTGTGGTGCAAATCCTCATCGGCCACTTCAACATCACCGGCCGCAAAGCGCGCAGTTTCATCACGAAACGCACCCTGTAGTACGAGTGTCAGCTCTGTGCCGCGGTGCCCGTGATCCGGCACAGCCGCTCCCGAGGGAATGTAGAGCAAACGCGCTGTTGCGGCGTGAGATGTTTTCAACACAGCCTGCCGCACACCCAGACCAATGGGCCGCCATTTTACATCATTCAAACCACCGCCGATGTAGGCGCTCAAGGGATCAGGCACATCGCTGCCAACAGGCTTAGACGCCGCGGCTTTTGGCCCTTTGGCAATCAAGGCCATGGTCTTGGCCAAGGCCGCGTCACCCAAATTTTCTGTGGGCTGCGCTTGCAAAAGCGCGCCACCAATAGAATCGAAACTTTGCGCAGCCGCGCGGCATTCGTCACACATCGACAAATGCGTGGCGACAACCAGGTTAAAAGCCTCCGGCAAAGAGCCTGCGGAATAGCCGATCAAGAGTTGATCTGAAAGGTGGTGGGTAATCTTGTTCATTGTGTTCATTTCATCGTCTGGCGAAGTTTCGTTAAGGCCAATCTAAGGCGCGATTTGATTGTGCCAAGGGGCAGACCGGTTTCAGCAGCAATTTGGCCATGACTGAGGTCGCCAAAGTAGGCTTTTTCAATCAATTCACGCTGCTGGCCGGGCAAGGCTTTCATGGCTTGGCTCAACTGGTCTGATTCTTGTTGCATCACTAAAACGTCAGAGGCTTCCGGCTCTGCTTCAGGACCCCAGGTCAGCTCCTCGGGTTCGGGGCGTCGTTGCTTGCGCAACGCGTCGATGTTTTTGTTGCGGGCGATGGTAAAGATCCAAGTGGANACGCTGGCTCGGCTGGGGTCAAAGAGATGTGCTTTGTGCCAGAGGGTGGCCATNACCTCCTGTGTGCAATCTTCTGCCATGCCCGGCGATGCGCCTGATTTCATCAAAAACGCTTTCACCCGCGGCGCAAAATATCCGAAGAGTTCAGCAAAGGCCTGCTGGTCTTGGTCTGTCTGAATACGCTTCAGATGATCAACCCATATATTTTTTGGGATGGTTTGTGTCACGGCGGGAAAATTTGCCTTCTGATCGTCAAGTGCATTTGAATTAAATGCAGCATAGGCCAGCTGACGACCAGATGCACCCGTTTCTTGCACTATATCCAAATTCATTCCCATGCTGTACATACGCAGTATCAAACGATTTGGATCAAAGAAAACGAGAAGGTTTTAAAAGTAATCCAAATCCACGCGTTCCGCGTAAAAGCTTCAAGTAACATTAAAGGATACGCCTATGCCATTTGAGACTGCCCCTTTGGGCGCTAAACGCATTGCTGTGATTGGTGGTGGCATTTCAGGCATGGGGGCAGCCTATGAATTGCGCCACGCGCATCAAGTGGTTCTGTTCGAATCCGGCCCAAAGCTCGGCGGCCATGCGCGGACCGTAATGGCCGGTAAGAACGGCGATTTACCAGTGGATACTGGATTTTTGGTTTTCAATGATGTGAATTACCCACATTTAATTCGCCTGTTTAAAGAGCTGGACGTGCCCGTGATGGACTCAGATATGAGTTTCGGCGCATCCATTGATGGTGGATGGTTAGAATATGGGCTTCTAGCCCCTACAGCCGTATTTGCCCAACCGCGAAACATCATCCGGCCAAAATTTTACGGCATGATCCGGGACATCTTAAAATTCAACAAACGCGCCAATAGCGAAGTGATTGATCCTACGATTACCATCGGTGAATTGGTCACAAAATGGCAGCTTGGGGATTGGTTTCGCGATTATTACCTTACACCCTTCACCGGCGCAATTTGGTCCACACCCATCACGCAAATCCTCGATTTCCCAGCGCAGGCCATGATCAATTTCATGAAAAACCACGCCCTGCTCGGTGCCGGTGGGCAACACCAATGGCGCACGGTGCGCGGTGGCTCGCGCGAATATGTAGGCCGCCTGCAAAGCGCCTTGACGCGGGCCAATGTTGACATTCGCCTGTCGAGCCCCGTGGCGCAAGTCCGGCGCAATCCTTTGGGGGTTGAGCTGCAGATGACCGATGGCAGTGTTGAGGCCTTCGATGAGGTGATTTTCGCCACGCATTCTGACATTACGCTTGCAATGCTCAGCGATGCCAACAGTCTTGAACACAAGGCTTTGAGCGCGGTGAAATATCAGCCCAATGAGATGGTGCTGCATGGGGACTGCTCCATTATGCCCAAACGTAAGGCAGCCTGGGCGTCCTGGGTTTATACGGAAGACAAAGATCGCCAATCCGACCGTATTGATCTGACCTATTGGATCAACCGCCTTCAAAGCCTGCCTAAAGATGACCCCTGCTTTGTCACCTTGAATACCCAGCGCGATATTGATCCGGCCTTGATTTATGATCAATGCACCTTTCACCATCCGGTCTTTGACACCGCCGCTTTGAAGGCGCAACAGATTGTCAGCGACATCAACGGGGCAAATCATACCTGGTTTTGCGGCGCTTGGATGCGCAATGGCTTTCACGAAGATGGGCTGGCCACAGGCATCGAAGCGGCCCGTCGGTTGACGGCGCAAAAAGCGACCATTTTGGCCGCCGCTGAATGACCTGCCTCGACCATATCAAGGCGCATACCTATCACGGGCGCAAAGGGCCCGTGTCCAATGCCTTTCGGTATGCGATAGACTATGTGCTGATTGATTTGGCCGCAGAACGCCCCTTGCCGACGCTTTTCTCGCGCAATCAGTTCAATCTGATGAGCCTGTTTGACAGCGACCATGGCGGCGCCCCCAAAGAGGGGCGTGGTCTGGCTTGGGCGCGCGATGTGTTGAAAGCGGAAAATCTACCGGGTCAGGAGCGTATTTTGCTTTTGGCGCAACCGCGCCTGCTCGGTCATGTCTTCAATCCAGTGAGCTTCTGGCTCTGCTTGGATACACAAGACAGGCTGCGCGTGGTGATTGCCGAGGTCAGCAACACCTTCGGTCAAAGGCACAGCTATTTGTGCTACAAAGAGGATCTCTCCCCCATCACGGCCCAAGACACATTGGGCGCTCAAAAAATCTTTCATGTCTCGCCGTTTCAGCCCGTCGAGGGCGATTACAGGTTTCAGTTTGACATTCGCGCTGAGCGCATCGGAATTTCAATTGAATATCTGCGGGCGGGCGGTGGTCTGATTGCAACGCTGGTTGGACCACGCCAACCCCTGTCCAATGCCTCAATCCTGGGTGGGTTTCTGCGGCGCCCTCTCGGATCTCGCCGGGTGTTGGCATTGATTCATTGGCAGGCGGTGAAGCTATGGCTGCGTAAGGCGCGGTTTCGCCCCTGCCCAGAGGCCCCACAAAGCGACATAAGCCGATGACCGCCAGCGCCAGCCATCCGGCTCTGCCGGCCTTTGCGGTTTTTGCAGGTTTTTTGGCCGCCGCTGGCATTCCCATCTATATCTTCGCACCCACTTTCTATGCGCAAAACTATGGTACGGGATTGACGGCCATTGCGGCGGTTCTGTTCTGGTTGCGCCTGCTGGATGCGGTGCAAGATCCGCTATTTGGTTGGATGTCTGAACGGTTGGGCCGCGACCGCAGGTTTTGGATCGGTTTTGCAGTTTTCATCTTGATCGGATCTTTGATCTTGCTGTTTGCCATCCCGCCGCGCACTGCGCCTTTGCTGTGGTTCGCCCTGTCCATGACCGGGCTGTTCAGCGCCTTTAGCTTTCTGACGATAAATTTCTATGCCCAGGGTATTTCAGCGGCCTCTCATCTGCCTGGCGGGCATATGCAACTGGCGGCTTGGCGCGAGACCGGCGGGCTCATTGGGATTTGCTTGGCGGCTGTCGCGCCAACCTTGCTCATGCTCTGGAGCGCCTCGCCTATGGTGGGTTTTACCCTTGGGTTTGCCAGTTGCGGGCTTCTGGCCTCTTGGATGATGCGGCATCAATGGGGCGGCGCTGCACCCCGTGCTCCGTCCAACTTCGCAGTCATCTGGCAAGATCACCTGGCACGCCGCTTGTTGATCCTCGCCTTCGTCAATGCAATGCCCGTGGCCGTTACCTCAACGCTGTTTTTATTTTTTGTCACCCATCGGCTGCAGGCGGGCGCTTGGGCTGGTGGATTACTGCTGGTCTTCTTCCTCTCAGCCGCTGGCTCAGCCCCGGTTTGGGCCAAAGCCGCCCAACGCTTTGGCACGCGCCAAAGCTTGATTTGGGCCATGAGCTTGGCAGTCGTCGTCTTTGCCCTGGCGGCATTCTTGCGCAGCGGAGATGTGGCTTATTTTGCCCTGGTCTGCATCGCCTCGGGTGCCAGCATCGGCGCTGATTTGACACTTTTACCGGCGGCCTTCGCGCAACGATTATCCATCATTGCCCCGCGCGGGGGGCAAGGTTTCGGGCTGTGGGCTTTGATGAGCAAGTTGACCCTGGCCGCAGCCGCCATAGCTGTATTTCCAATTCTAGACGGGGCAGGATTCGACGCCACAGCCAAGGGACAAACCGCGCAAGCCCTTTGGACCCTAACTTTGCTCTACGCGGTTTGCCCGCTCATACTAAAACTGGTTGCGATTGGCTTGCTGATCAAAACCCCTTTGCAGGATGAACAGATATGACCATGACTTTCATCATCTTGGCCGCACTCGCTCTGGCGCTTGGCCTGCGCTATGTCACCGGCTTCAGAGCCCAGCGCCCGCAGCACTATGGCGCCAGCACGCCCGTGTTCGATGTCAGAGAGGTCCTAAAAGGGCCAATGCTGTGCGAAGGGGTGATCTATGGTCCCTTTGGCCGCGTAACGACCCGCTTTGTCGCCCAAATGCATGCGGAATGGCAGGGCAATGAAGGTCGCATGACCGAAGAATTCCGCTACGACAGCGGCACAGTCCAGCACCGCGAATGGACTTTGAAACTCAGTGACGATGGCCAGATTCAAGCCACTGCGCCAGATTTAATCGGCATAGGCTATGGGCAGCAATCGGGCGCAACGGTGATGCTTGCCTATGACATCAAACTCACCGAAGAGGCCGGTGGCCACGCGCTCAAGGTCACAGATTGGATGTATCTCATGGAGAATGGTGCAATCATGAACCGGAGCCAGTTTCGAAAATTTGGGTTCAAAGTTGCAGAATTGGTCGCCACAATGCGGCCTATGCCGGCGGTTTGATCCGTAATGAACTATGCTGCAAAACGCTACTGGCTCGTAGGTGCCAGTGAGGGGCTTGGCCGGGCTCTTGCCTATAAGATGAGTGCTGCGGGCGCAGAGCTCATTCTGTCGGCCCGCTCAGAGACACGTTTGCAGGCCTTGGCCGATGCCCTACCCGGCCCGGCAGAGGTTCTGCCTTTGGATCTGGCCGATAGCGCATCTGTCGCAGCTGCCGGCGCGCGGTTGGGCCATGTGGACGGGGTGGTATTTCTAGCGGGGGTTTATTGGCCCATGCCGGCGCAAAACTGGAATGGCGCGCAGGCTCTGGCCATGGCCGACATCAATTTCACCGGCGCATTCCGAGTTCTTGATCAAGTGATGGAGTCTTTTCTGGCGCGTGATGCCGGGCATATTGTGCTGACCGGCTCTCTTTCTGGGTTTCGAGGTCTGCCCGGTGCGATTGGCTACGGACCTTCAAAAGCGGGGCTTATGGCCTTGGCAGAAAGCCTGCGCGCTGATCTGCACCGCACAGGAATCAAAGTACAGCTGGCCAATCCCGGCTTTATTAAAACCCGCCTGACCGATAAAAATAGCTTTGCGATGCCCTTTATCATGTCGCCCGAAAAAGCCGCAGATCACATGCTACGCCACATGGAAACTACGCGATTTCAATACAGCTTTCCGCGCCTATTTTCCTGGGTATTTCGAGGCTGTCGCTTTTTGCCTGAACGGCTATATTTCAAGATTTTTGGCAAGAGCTGAGGAGTTCAAGACGCCGAGTCTTTACCCAAAATTGACAGATGGTTGTCAAAATGCGCACCCGCCTTGGCCCAAACACCCTGCGCCATATCGTGCAACCCCAATAGGCTTGGCAAAAGCTGTGCTGCAAAATCCTCGGAACTTTCACGCGGCAAGAGTGACGGCAAGTTATCAATCGCCGTGACGTCCAAAATCGGATTTTCATGAACACGCAGCGCGGGATGCTCCCAGCTTGTGGTGCGATCGTAAACTTTGATGGGAGAAAAGGCACTGCCCGGGTCGCATGCAATATCGCCAATAACCCGAAGCGCGCGCGGTGCGCTTGAGGCAGAGGTCGGCACGAAAACCGGAGTTGACGCGCTGGCAAGAATGCAGTTGAGAAAAATGTCATGGGTCAAAATTTCGGGAAATGGCCCACCCTGCGCGGTTTGCGCCATGTCCCAGCCGGTCACTTCAGCGCCCATGGCGAGGCAAAAATCACGCGCGCCGCTGCCCACCCGGCCCAGAGCACCGATGATGATGATCTTTGGACAGGTATCCCCCCCAAGATCTGCAGCGATATGATGTTGTAAGGCCGCCACGGAAGGAAAGGTCTGCAACGGGGCGCAAAGCCCACCGCTGCGCGCCGCCGCCCAGCATTTGAGCGCAACCGCCGCCCCGGCATATCCAGCCCAATAGCCAAAGGCAGCGACCCGTCGCCCGGTGTCATCCGTGAGATACTCCAGATCATAAAGCCGCCCGCCCCCACGCTTAAACCGCGCCAGCAAGCGCGCGCCGTTCGGCTGACCCTTATAGGCATGTCCAAACATGATATGGCGATGCACCAGCGGGCTATCGTCGTCGGGCAGCTCTTTCAATCCAAAGATAATTGCGTCTTTAGGGGCGTTGCGCCAGGATCCCGTCGCGGCCAAGCGGCACCCTTTGTAATCCGCCAGGGAAATAGCACGGGTCGGATCTTCTTCCAAAGTTACTTGAAACCCGGCCCGGAGAAGCTCTGCCACACCGTCCGGGGTCACGCCGACACGTTGCTCATTCGGGCGCTCTTCGGCACGAATCCAAATATGGGTCATAACAGACCTTTCTCAGCGAGCGTCGCAACCGAGGGGCGCGCGGCGATGGACCGTTGCAGCTGTGCCAACTTGGGGTAATTTTGAATCTCCACCCCATCGCCAGCCAGCCATTGCGTAATGGCAAAAAGATGGGCGTCTGCCGGGGTGAACTCAGCCCCAAATATATACGGGCCGACGATGACATTTTCCACATAGGCACAGCTTTCCGCCATGGTCTGCGGGACTTTCGCTCTCATATCCTCAAAGGAGGTTTCCAGATCAGCCCAGCGATAGCCACGCAATATATGCGCATGATTTATATGCATGGTGGCGGCGAGATAATAGGATATCTCCCGATGCTTGGCGCAGGCAAACGCGTCCTTTGGCAGCATATGCGGGGCGATATATTCCAAGATCGCCGCAGTCTCGGTCAATATGCCGCCCTCAGTGACCAAAGCCGGAACGCGGCCCTTTGAGTTGATCTCCAGATAGGCCTGACTGCGCTGATCTTCAGTGGCAAAATCAATCAAACACAGCTCATATTCGGCCCCCACCTCCTCCAACACAAGCGCAACAGCGACGGAAATGGTGCCTTTGGTGGCGAAAAGTTTGAGCATAGTCTGTCCTAATTCGTTTATTAAATCACGGTCCGAGCATGACGGCGGTCAGCGGCATCCAAATGTGGCGTGCCATTATAGCTTGCCATTTGCGTCGCGCCTTGTGCAATTGAAAATCGATGTATCGAAGAATTATGAATAGGCAACATCACCTGGGCAAACCCCTCCGGCCCTAGGGACAAATGTTGGGCAATCGCCATGCCAATCACGCCGCCAGAGGTGATCACCAAACTGCGGCCGCCAAGCTCTGTGAGCTCCGACATCACTTGTCCGAAGCGATCTGCGAAACTGCGGTAGCTTTCATGGGCACCATCCAACCGACCCGCATGCCAAGCGGTGAAAAGCTCTGGCACATGCTGGGCGAATTCTTCCGCTGAGCTGGGCAAAGGCTTTCGGGTTTGCGCCTGATATTCTCGGGCCAAATCAAAATAGCGCAGCTCATTCACCCGGGGGTCAATCGCGATGCTCTGCGACAGCGCTAACCCCGCTGCGGTCTCCTGATGCCGCCGAAGATCGCCACAAATCACCCGATCAAATGCTGTGTCCTGCGCGCGCAGATAGTCTCCCAGCCAAGCAGATTGTTGATGACCCGTGGCGGAAAGCTTGTCATAGCTTTCCTCATCTTTGGCACCGGTATTGGCTTGTCCGTGACGGATCAATATAATTTCACTTTGACTCATGGCACTGAGTTAGCCCGCTTTAGCGGTTTTGCCAATCGGCTTGAAATGATATGCATCGGAAACCTGCCTTGGCGCAAATTTGGCCATGCCTGTCGCGTATGACACCTGTTTTGAGCAAAAAACTGGTCTAACAAGAGAAAGATTCGCAGGAGACGTTCGATGTCAGAGACAGTCACATTCACCCTTGATGGCGCAGAGGTTTCGGCCCCAGCAGGACAAACGATTTGGGACGTCACCAAAGGCCAAGGCTTTATCATTCCCCATCTGTGTCACCGCGACGAGCCGGGATACCGGTCCGACGGCAACTGCCGCGCCTGTATGGTCGAAGTGGAAGGGGAGCGGACGCTGGTCGCCTCCTGCATCCGTCCCGTCGCCGAAGGCATGGTCGTGCACACCCGCTCGGACCGCGCCAAACAGGCCCGTCGGATGGTTATGGAAATGCTGGTTGCAGATCAGCCGACGCCAGAAGTGGCACATGACAAATCCAGCCACCTTTGGGAGATGGCCGCAGGTCAAGGCGTCCTCGAAAGCCGCTTTCCAAAACTCGAAGAGGGGCGCATTCCCCTATTGGATGACAGCCATGTCGCCATGTCCGTCAATCTCGATGCCTGTATTCAATGCGGCCTCTGCGTGCGCGCTTGCCGCGAGGTTCAGGTCAATGACGTTATCGGCATGTCTGGCCGGGGTCATGATGCCTATCCAACCTTTGATATGGCAGACCCCATGGGTGAAAGCAGCTGTGTGGCCTGCGGTGAATGCGTGCAAGCCTGCCCGACAGGAGCACTCTTGCCGGCCACCGTCACCGATGAAAACCAGATCGGCGACAGCAAAGATTTTGATCATGAAGTCGAAAGCATCTGCCCCTTCTGCGGGGTGGGCTGTCAAGTCAGCCTCAAGATCAAAGGGGATCGCGTTAAATATGTCGAAGGGATCAATGGCCCCGCAAATGAGGGGCGCCTCTGCGTCAAAGGTCGGTTTGGATTTGACTATATCCACCACGACCACCGCCTGACCAAACCCCTCATCCGCAGAGAGGATGCGCCAGCCAAGGGGCTCAACGTTGATCCAGGAAATTGGGGCGATGTCTTCCGTGAAGCCAGCTGGGAGGAGGCATTGGATCTTGCGGCCGGTGGTCTGGCCAAGCTCAAGCAATCCCATGGCGGCGCCTCCGTCGCGGGCTTTGGCTCGGCGAAATGCACCAATGAGGAAGCCTATCTGTTCCAAAAGCTCATCCGCCAGGGCTTCGGGCATAACAATGTGGATCACTGCACCCGCCTCTGCCACGCCTCCAGCGTTGCGGCCTTGATGGAAAACGTCGGCTCTGGTGCGGTCACCGCGACCTTTAACGAGATTGAAAACGCCGATGTGGCGATTGTCATCGGTGCAAATCCAATTGAAAATCATCCCGTTGCGGCGACTTATTTTAAGCAATTCACCAAACGCGGCGGGAAGCTGATTGTCATGGATCCGCGCGGACAGGCCCTCAAGCGCTTTGCCAGCCACATGCTGCAATTTCGCCCTGGGGCGGATGTCAGTATGCTCAACGCCATCATGCATGTGATCGTGGAGGAAGGCCTCTATGACCAGCAATACATCGACGCCTACACCGAAAACTGGGAGGCAGAGCGCGCGCATCTCAAAGGCTTCAGCCCTGAGAAAATGGCCGATATCTGCGGCATTGATGCGGAAACCCTGCGCGATGTGGCGCGGGTGTTTGCCGGTGGTAAGGCCGGGATGATCTTCTGGGGCATGGGGGTGTCGCAGCATATCCACGGCACTGACAATTCGCGCTGCCTGATTAGCCTGGCGCTCATGACCGGGCATGTGGGCCGGCCGGGTACGGGGCTGCATCCCCTGCGCGGGCAAAACAATGTGCAGGGTGCCTCTGACGCTGGGCTCATCCCGATGTTCCTGCCCGATATGCAAACCGTGGTCAGCGATGAGGTCCGGTCCAAATTCGCCGACATCTGGGCCCGCGATGGTGGTGTGAATGAGCCACTGGACCCCAACAAAGGTCTCACCGTCACCGAAATCATGGATGCTGTGCACACAGGCGATATTCGCGGCATGTATGTGCTGGGCGAAAACCCAGCCATGTCCGATCCAGATGTGGCCCATGCGCGGGATGCTTTGGCCAAGCTGGAGCATCTGGTGGTGCAAGATATTTTCATCACCGAAACCGCCAATTATGCCGATGTGATCCTGCCCGCCGCCGCCTTTGCCGAAAAGAGCGGCACCGTCACCAACACCAACCGGCAGGTGCAAATGGGCCGGCCAGCGGTCCCCCCACCGGGCGAGGCGCGCGCGGATTGGTGGATCGAAGTGGAATTGGCCAAACGGCTTGGGCTGGGCTGGAGCTATACCCACCCCAGTGAGGTTTTCGCTGAGATGAAGCTGACCATGAAATCCTTTGACAATATCAGCTGGGAGCGTCTTGAAAACGAGAATGCGGTAACCTACCCATCGCTCTCGCCCACAGATCCGGGCCAGCCCATCGTCTTTGGTGATGGCTTCCCGCGGCTGGATGGGCGCGCGCGCTTTACCCCAGCAGATTTGATTGCCCCTGATGATGTGCCAGATGCGGATTATCCGATGATCCTGACCACGGGCCGGCAGCTCGAACATTGGCATACGGGCTCCATGACCCGGCGCTCAAAGGTGCTGGATTCGGTGGAGCCAGAGGCCAATTGCTCGCTGCATCCCTCCACCCTGCGCAAGCTGGGCGTGGCGCCGGGCGGCTTGGTTCGCTTGACCACCAAACGCGGCAGCATTGAGATTATGGCCCGCGAGGATCGCGCCGTGGCGCCGGATATGGTCTTTTTGCCCTTCGCCTTTGTGGAGGCGGCGGCCAATCTGCTGACCAATTCCGCAGTGGACCCCTTTGGCAAAATCCCCGAATTCAAATTCTCCGCGGTGAAGGTGGAAAATGCCAAGGATCAAATCGCCGCCGAATAGCGTCAAACTGACATGCGGAATTTGAGCCTGAGCGCCAGGGCCATGAGAAACAAAAGGAACGGGCTGAGGATCGCGGCCATGGCGCTGAGAAAATGCAGCACATGCGGCGCGGCGCGTAGGGCTTTGAGGGTGTGCTCCTCAACATAGGCATGGCCGCCGACAAACGGCAACATCCGCCTGCCGGTGTGGTAAAACACATCCCAGGTCGTGACCGCCGCCTCCTGCGCGGCCCATCCTCGCCAGGCCAAAAAGGTGAAACCCCAGATACAAAGCAGCGCAAAAGCCGGCCGGCCAATTGAGGTGCCATGATCACAAATCCACCCATAGGCTTTGCGCAGAAGCCGCTCAAATGATGGCTCTGCCAGCTCCGCCCGACAGGCCAGCTCCCGCCGGATCATCTCCTTACGCAGCTCCAACTGCCCGATATGTTCGGCTTGGGTGCGGATGAATTCGTAGGAGGTGATTTGATCAAGCAAAGCGTTTTCGATGGCGTCTTGGGTTTTCTTGTCGCCATTTCGTTTTGGAATTTTTGGCCAGGTGACGCCATGAAACATACAGCCCGGATGAAATTTTTGCCCGTGGAACCTAGGGGTCTTTTTTATAAATATTGCTTTTCTAAAAATCGCTAGCAGATTAGATTCATTCTCCAACCAATAAAAATTAATCTGTCCACAAAAAGTGACCCTTTCGAAGAGAGCAGCAAAGCGGAACTGAGCGTCTCCGAAATCGACGGTTTCTGAAAATTCAGAGCCTGAGAATATGGCTCCTACTTCGAAATTTGCGCCATAAAATTTAACGCTGCGCTTGAAACGACAATTCCTAAAAATGATCGGTTGTGCAAAAATTGCGCCTATGAAACTTAAATTTTCACTGAAAATATGGTTTTCAATCGTGATATCGTGCTGATCTTTCTTAAAATCAGTATCATTCGGAAAAAAGTTTTTGACATGTTCGAGTTCTTCGCCAGACAATGGCAACGCGCGCTTAGATGCCGCACTGTCAGTGTCCGTCTTTCCTCAACCAAATACTTCATAACCCCATTCCAACGGTTGGCTGGGCGCACTGGGTCCTCATGCGCCCATAGGATCAGCTTCACCCAAGGGTTGTCGCTCTCTTCGGCCAAAATGCGGTCGGGTTTGGGGTCGCTCATCGGTTCAAATCACTTTGTCATCAAATATCGCCGCCCAAATGGGCTGGCCGGGGCGAGCCTGCAAAATATTTTGACAAATGGCAATATATCAGGGGCTTGCCCATGGGCCACGGGAACAGGCGCTCTTGAACTTCGCCACACAATCGCCCAGCATAGGCTATGATCACCCGCTCCCATATCAAGGACGATGCGCCCAGCGTCGCGGTCTATTCCGACTGCGAGCGGTATCGCTATGCTCTGACCCGCGTTTGGGAGCCGCAGGGGCGGCGGTTGAGCTTTGTGATGCTCAACCCCTCCACCGCCACCGAGGTGCAAAACGATCCNACAGTCGAGCGCTGCGAGCGGCGGGCGCGGGCCTTGGGCTTTGGCGGGTTTNGCGTGACCAATATCTTTGCCTGGCGCGACACTGACCCGCGAAAGATGCGCGCCGCNCTTGATCCCATCGGCCCCGATAATGACGCGGCGATTCTTGAGGCCTGCNNNTGGGGCGATCAGGTGATTGCCGCTTGGGGCACCCATGGGGCGCATTTGAACCGCGGCCCGCAGGTNGAGGCGCTGTTGCGCGGGTCGGGCCGTTCGGTGCTGCATTTGGGCCTGTCCAAGGCCGGACATCCCAAACATCCGCTCTATATCGCCTATACGCAACAGCCCGAGGTTTGGACATGATTGAAGGTTTCACTAAGACAGTCATCCGCTGCAACGGCGTGGATCTCGCGGTGCATCGCGCTGGGCAGGGCCAGCCGCTGCTCTTGATCCACGGGTTTCCGCAAAATCATATGTGCTGGGAAAGCGTGGCGCCGCAATTGGCGCGGCGGCATGATGTGATCATTCCCGATTTGCGCGGCTATGGTGAAAGCAGCGCGCCTGCAAATGATGCCGGCAACACGACCTATTCCAAGCGCACAATGGCGCAGGATATGGCCGATCTTCTCACCGCGCTGGATATTTCTCGCGCAGATGTCCTGGGCCATGACCGCGGCGCGCGGGTCGCCTATCGCTTTGCGCTGGATCATCCCGAGCGGCTGGGCAAGCTGGGCATCATCGAAATTGTGCCGACCGCCGATTTCTGGGCCAGCTGGACGGCCGATCTGGCCATGGCCGCCTATCATTGGACGTTTCTGGCCCAACCCGCCCCCCTGCCGGAGCGGATGATCGGGGCGGATCCTGTGGCCTATGTGGAGTGGACCTTGGCGCAATGGACGCTGGCCAAAAGCCTTGAGGCCTTTTCCCCCGCCGCTTTGGACAGTTACCGCGCGCAGGCCCTTGATCCCGCACGGGTTCATGCCATGTGCGCAGATTATCGCGCCGGAGCCAGCTTTGACCGCGCATTGGATGAGGCCGATAAAGCCGCTGGAAAACAGATCACCGCACCACTGCGCTTGCTCTATGGCGCCCATGGGTTTCCGGCCAAAAGCGGCAATGCCGCCGAAATCTGGCGCAGCTGGGCCCCTGCGGTGGAGGCCAGCGTTTGTGAGGCTGGGCATTTCGTCATGGAGGAAAATCCGAGGGCTGTTCTTGCGGCCTTTGAGCCCTTCTTTGCGCCCTAGAAAATCCCCTTCCCTTTCGCCAAAAACTTCCCTATACGCAGCCATCGCTCAGATTCCTTATGAGGTTTTGAGCGGTGCCTCCACGGGCCTTGCTGGACGACATCCCGGCCTGCGCCATAACCCTTAACCTTTAAAGGAGACCCCGATGTCGATTACTGCTGAAGAAAAAGCACGGCTCATGAAAGAATTCGCCATCAAAGAGGGCGACACAGGTTCACCTGAAGTTCAGGTTGCAATCTTGTCCTCGCGCATCGCGACTTTGACTGAGCACTTTAAAACCCATAAAAAAGACAACCACGGTCGCCGCGGTTTGCTGAAAATGGTGGCCACACGTCGTAAGCTTCTGGATTATGCCCGCAGCAAAGACGAAGCCCGTTACCAAGATTTGATCAAACGTTTGGGCCTGCGCCGCTAAGCCTCGGTCCAATCATCGATTTAAAAACCGCATCCTTCGGGGTGCGGTTTTTGCGTTTGCAGGCAGAGGTCTTTAAGGGCTAGACAATCGGCCCCATCTGCTGGACAGATTTTCCATGCAGTTTGCCAACCCCTCAAACCGGTTCGCCTCCCTCGCTGTTTTGATCGCTGCGGGAATTTGGGGGCTGTATTGGATTCCACTGCGCTATCTTGCAGGCCTGGGGGTGCGCGAAGACTGGGCCGTTGCATTGATCAATATTCCAGCCGCTTTTGTCGCCCTCGCCCTGTTCCTTTGGCAGTTTCGCAGCCAGCTGCCACATCTGCGCCGCGGGGCTTTGATCGGCGTGTTCATGGGATTAACCGTGGCGCTGTTCACCATTGGTCTGGTGCTCTCTTCGGTGGTGCGGGTGACATTGCTGTTTTACCTCGCGCCGATTTGGTCGACGCTGATTGGCAGCTATTGGCTGAAGGAAGAGGTCACCCGCGGCCGCTGGATCGCCATTGCCATTGGCTTGCTCGGCCTTGGGTTTTTGGTGTCCCAAGGCGGCGGGCAGGTGCCGCTCAACATCGGTGATGCCTTGGGGTTCCTGTCGGGCATCACCTGGGCCGTAGGCGGCGCGATGATCAAACGCTATGGTGAGGTTCCCATGCCGACGTTGCTTTTGTTTCAGTTCTGCCTCGCCTCCGTATTTGCGCTGTTGTTCGGGGCGCTCTGGGGCCAAGGTTCGGGCCCAAGCCTGGCGCTTTTGCAGCAAGTCGCGCCCGCCTCAACTGTGATTTCCATTGGGATCATTCTGCCGTCGATATTAATTATCTTCTGGGCACAAAAATTTCTCTTCCCCGGCAGGGTAGCCCTTTTGATGATGACCGAAGTCATCGTCGCCACCCTCACCGCCAGCTTGTTGCTGCCAGAAGAGGCCATGGGGATGCTGGAATGGATCGGGGCTTGCCTCATTGTCGGGGCCTGTGTGGTAGAAATCTTTGAAGTGCCCGCGGCCGACGGCACTCCGACGCAAGCCAGGTAAAACTCCCCAATATCACGCCCCCCCTTCCCCCGCAGTAAATATTGCTATAGATGCGCGCTATCTGAAACGCGGCGCCCGGACTCCAGCGCCCGAAAATAAGATATCGGGGTCGGCGGCAATGGGGCCGCCATGTGACAGGCCAATGGGCCGTTTAGGAAAACACAGATGTTTACAGAAACTAAAAAATCCATTCAGTGGGGCGAAGAAACCCTTACTTTGGAAACAGGTAAGGTTGCCCGTCAAGCCGATGGCACCGTAATTGCGACTTTGGGTGAAACCTCAGTTATGGCGAACGTAACATTCGCCAAAAGCCAAAAACCCGGTCAGGACTTTTTCCCTCTGACTGTACATTACAATGAAAAATATTACGCCGCCGGTAAAATTCCAGGTGGCTTTTTCAAACGTGAAGCGCGTCCAACTGAAAAAGAGACGCTGACATCACGCTTGATCGATCGCCCCATCCGGCCTTTGTTCGTGCCGGGCTTCAAAAACGAAGTCTTGGTGATCTGTACCGTTCTGTCTCATGACTTGGTCAATGACCCTGACATGGTTGCGATGATCGCGGCCTCGGCGGCTCTGACCATTTCGGGCGCACCATTCATGGGCCCAATCGCAGGCGCGCGTGTGGGCTTTGTCGATGGTGAATATGTTCTCAATCCAACAATTGATGACATGCACAACCTGCGCCAGAACCCTGAGCAGCGCTTGGATCTGGTTGTGGCCGGCACCAAAGATGCGGTGATGATGGTTGAATCCGAAGCCTATGAGCTGTCTGAAGATGAGATGCTCGGCGCGGTTGCTTTTGCACATGAGCAAATCCAGCCTGTGATTGATCTGATCGTGGATCTGGCGGAAGATTGCGCGAAAGAGCCTTTTGACTTCCAAGCTCCAGATTACAGCGACCTCTTCGCTGCCGTATCTGCTGCTGGTGAAGAGGCCATGCGCGCCGCTTACGCCATCACCGATAAACAAGAACGCACCTCTGCGGTTGCCGCAGCGAAAGACGCGATCAAAGCCAGCCTGAGCGAAGAGCAATTGGCCGATGAAAACCTCGGTTCTGCTTTGAAAAAACTGGAATCCAAAGTTCTGCGCGGCGATGTCGTCAAGAATGGCAAGCGCATCGATGGGCGCGCCTTGGATACGGTTCGCGCAATCAATTGCGAAACCGGCCTGTTGCCACGTACACACGGCTCTGCTCTGTTCACCCGTGGTGAAACGCAGGGTCTGGTCGTGACCACTTTGGGCACCGGCGATGATGAGCAAATGATCGACGCCTTGCACGGCACCTATAAATCCAACTTCCTGCTGCATTATAACTTCCCGCCCTATTCTGTCGGCGAAGTTGGCCGCTTTGGCCCTCCGGGTCGCCGCGAAATTGGGCATGGGAAATTGGCATGGCGTGCACTTCAGGCGGTTTTGCCTGCAGCGACCGACTTTCCTTACACGATCCGTTTGGTCTCTGAGATCACCGAATCCAACGGCTCTTCCTCTATGGCCTCCGTCTGTGGTGGCTCGCTGTCCATGATGGATGCAGGTGTGCCTTTGAAAGCACCTGTGGCCGGTGTCGCCATGGGTCTGATCTTGGAAGATGACGGTGAATATGCCGTTCTGACCGATATCTTGGGCGATGAAGATCACCTCGGCGATATGGACTTCAAAGTGGCCGGCACAGAAGCCGGGATCACCTCATTGCAAATGGACATCAAAGTGGCCGGCATTACGCAGGACATTATGAAAAAAGCCTTGGCGCAAGCCAAAGCTGGCCGTTTGCATATCTTGGGTGAAATGGGCAAATCCATTTCGGGCGCGCAGGAATTCTCGGTACATGCTCCGCGGATTGAAACCATGCAAATCCCAACCGATAAGATCCGTGAAGTCATCGGCTCTGGCGGGAAAGTGATCCGCGAGATCGTTGAAGTCTCCGGCGCGAAAGTTGATATCAACGACGAAGGCGTGATTAAAATCGCCAGCCCGAATGGCGATAGCATCAAAACAGCCTATGACATGATCCACGCGATTGTGGCAGAGCCTGAAGAAAATGCGATCTACAAAGGCAAAGTTGTCAAAGTTGTCGACTTCGGCGCATTTGTAAACTTCTTTGGCAAACGCGATGGTCTGGTGCATGTCAGCCAAATCGAAAATCGCCGCTTGAACCACCCCTCCGATGTTCTCAAAGAAGGTCAAGAGGTTTGGGTCAAACTGCTGGGCTTTGATGATCGCGGCAAGGTGCGTTTGGCCATGAAGATGGTCAACCAAGAAACCGGCGAAGAAATCGCAGCCGATGAGGCCAGCGAAGGCTAAACCGCCAAGAGCCAACATCTTAAAAAGCCCCGCCTTTGGTGGGGCTTTTTTTTGGATAAACCAAATCCTTAAATAAGACCTCTGCATAACCCAGCCGCCACGCCAAAACATGTGCCCGGTGGCAACACCGGGCTGTGCCTGCCCAGGCCGGCGCTGCCCTCATTTCAACACTGTCCGGTGTTTTCACCGGGCAAAGTGTTCTGACTGGGCGGCTCTGTAGTGCACCGGTC
>JGI26084J50262_1000544_pt1 | contig 21596 bp, 8 predicted proteins | sample SaaInl6LU_22_DNA_FD_50262 | JGI IMG/M metagenome (IMG submission 50262) | reverse complement strand
TTATGACTATAATAAGAAAATAACCAATCGAATGGATTTCTAATCATTGATATCATCTTAGGTTCTGGCTCACGATAACATAACCAATTCTGAGGTATACTNGCATATTTCTTATTATAACAAACATGCATATGATTGTTAGCGTATTCTAATCCATATCTTTCAATAAAATANTTACCCGAAGTTTTTGGAATATGTACAAACTTATATTGTTTTAAATCTAAATCCATTAGACTTTATAGTTTTCAATATAATATTTTAAATCTTCAGGTGTTCCAAGACCCCACATCTTAGGTATATCAAATGTTCTAATACTCTTACCATCTTGTATAGCCTGATTGAATACGGGACACACATAGAATTCGTTGTTGACTCTAATGTCTCTATCAATCATTTCTTCAGCATATTTTACAAAATCAGAACCATGTTTCCAATAGTAATAACCAACGGTAGCGATATCAGATATCGGGTTCTTCTCAGCAACTTCAGTTACCATACCTCTTTCATCAACTTTAGCAAAACTCCACTTTGGATGAGTTGCCCTGAATGATACAATCCCCCCATCGACATCAGTCTCATTCATTTTATACATAAACTCATTAGAGTCCCATTCTACGAATTGGTCTGAATTTGCAAAGAATAATGGATTATTATTATCGATATAATCTTTAGCTAACAGTGCAGTACACGCAGCACCTTCGGTCAACCCATCAACTTCAACAATCTTACAATTCGGTGTAATCAAATTCAGCAAAGTATCTAAATTATATTTTTCTCTGTGTGACTTTTGTACTACAAAAATGAAATTTGCATCAATATTTAAATTTTCAACAACAACCTGAATCATTGGTTTACCATTGACATCAATCAAAGGTTTCGGGAAAGTATACCCCGCTTGTTGGAATCTACTTCCAGCACCGGCCATGGGTATTAATACATTCAAATTCTTATCTTCCCACTTTGGTTTATCATTACTCTGACCCATTTCTATTTCTTTTAATTTTTTAAACATATTATCATAAGTAACCTCGGATGGGTTTTTTACTCTTAAAATATGTGATTTTGACCTTGAAGCTGCTAATAATCCATATGGTGAATCTTCAACAATTAAAGTTTCTTCAGGTAAACACCCCATTTTAGAAATTGCCCTCCAATACATTTCAGGATGAGGTTTGGAGTTTTGTACATCTTCATTGGAAATTACATAATCCATGAATTCCATCAACCCTAACTTTGAAAGGACCGTCAATACGGTTTTTCTAATTGAATTCGAACAGACCGCAATCTTATATCCCTTATCAACCAAATCACTCATTAGACTTTGTAAAGTTTCATCTGATGATAATTCTTTCAACATTGTCAACGTCCAAAATTGTTTGGACTCCCATATCGAATTGTGTTTATCTATAGGAAGACCTTTTCTTTCCGTCAACATTTGTAATTTTTGATATGTTTTTAGACCATCATAAATAGAAAGGTGTTCTTCCCAACTAATTTTAAACTCATCACCTAACGCCCTATTAAGCGCGTTATAATGAATGTTTTTAGCTTCTACAAGAACACCATCCAAATCAAATATCACGAGCTTTATTTTACTCATTTAGTCAATAATTCTTTCAACTCGTTCAGCCCAACCACGTTTGTCTGAGTGTCCCCAATAAACAACTCTTGTCGGTTTTTTATCCGTCATAAACATCTGTTCGTAATGAATAGGACCATCACCATTCAAAAATCTTTGCAAGTCACTTCCTTCTATAGATGTTGAATACATACCCACACCATCTTCATCGTCAAAAGCAACCAAAATAGATGTGTAATCATCCGCAGGTAACTCATATCTCTCAATATTGACTAAGTGGTAGAAGGAATACGTAAACGAGTTTTCCCATTCTTCCTCAGTTTCATAGTTATATGGGTTTGGAGGGAATTTGTTGTCAATGGTCCATTTTTGGAATGATTTCTTCTTAAAATGGATACCAGCATACTTCTCGTAATCACGAACCGTTCTCTTACTACCTAAACCATAAGGTTCCAAATTAAATCCATTGTCCTCAACACCAAATAGTTGACGAATTCTTGCTCTTGCAACATCCTGTTGTGCCCACCATTGATTTTCACCTCTTTTATGTTGGTCATCCCATACCAACTTACCCGCTCTCTCTTCTCTCATCGTAGCATGCCATATAATGACTCTATGTGGGTGGAACATATCATAACCGTGAGTATATGAACGAACACTCAAGTTGATTTCCTCACCACTAAAGAAGATGTTAGGGTCATGTCTTACCTCTTTAGCCCATTTATTAGGACCAAAAGCAAAGTGACCACTTAAGAATCTAGCAGGGAATGGTTTTTCCAATTGTTGCCAGTTCGGAATACCTGTTGGACGAATGAATATAGTCCCAAATGGATAGAAACTAGCTGCCTCAGATAACCAAGGTTCTTGAACTCTCTCCGCAGGGTCATTAAACGGGTTATAATAAGGTAAATAACCACAAATAAGTGGATTATGACCGTCTTTCTTCAAATCATAATACCATTTAATCAATGTAGAATCCCAATTCTTAGTAAAACGGTGATGTGAATCCAATTGACATACAAATTCCTCATCTGTCAATAATTCATCGTTAATAACCGCTCTTGCATAGGCCAATCCCTTAGCCTCCTCATAAAGAATATCCTTAATCTTAAACCTTGGGTCATCACGATACTCATCAACGTTATCAAACCCATCCTCAGGGTTATATTGTCTACAAATACCGAAATGAATCCTCTCAGGAAACTCGGCGTTCTCCAACGCACTTTTAATCGTTGGTACCAACTCAGGTTCACGATACGCAGGTAAGTGAACCAAAATTCTCATGTTTTTTCTTGCTTTTGCCATATTAATATAATAATCCTTCCATTCTGTTCACCCAACCTTCTTTCTCTGAATGTGGCCAAACAACCCATTTATACGGTCTAACCGCAGTTTCGAATGACCTCCATACCTTACAGTATCCGTCAGGGTCACTCTTCATAACTCTAATCTCATCAGCGTTTGCATCATCACGATACAACTCGTTTCCATTCTCATCTTCAAAGGCAACCGCCCAAACATTGTAATCATCATGAGGGACTTGGTCGAAACCAATATCAATACAATGCTTAAACATAGTCGCAAATGAATTTAGATACTCCTCTTCCGTCTCAAAAACAGGATTAGGTGCATATCCCTTATTCAATGTGTGTTGTTGAACGGCACGTCTACTAAAGGATATACCAGCATATCTCTCATATTCATCCAATGTCCTTTCAGGTCCGAACCCATAGATACCAAACTCCTCAGGGTCATAGACCTCACCATCCATACCAAATAACTTTCTATTCTTTAAATGTGAATTGTTATTTTTATCTCCCCATTGTGGGTCATCGTCCCATTGTCTTTTCCCATCTTTTCTTGTGTAATAATGCCACATGTAAATTTCAATAGGGTGGAACAAATCATAACCCCATGTAAATGCTCTAACAGCAATCGAAATTTCTTCACCGTGGAAGTAATACTCAGGGTCATGAGGAACCTCCTTTACAAAATCCCCTGAAGTGAAGTTGAAATGAGCAGAATAAAATCTAGCAGGAACAGGAACATCCCTACTAGCAAAATCATCAATACTCGCAGGTAAGAAGTGAACATTACCATCAGGACTAAACCTGTCGAAGTCCATCTTCCAAGGAACATTCACCCTTCCTTGAGGGTCATTACTCGGTTCATAAGATGGAATATAACCTGTAATCATAGGTTTCTTATACCCCAACTTTTTTAACTCATTATATTGCTTAATTAATTTATCATCCCAATCTTTAACAAAACGATGGTGTGAATCTATTTGTAAGGTATACATCTCACCATCATATTGTTGTTGTAATAAGTGTCTTGCCCAACAAGCACCTTTACTATCTGTATGTGGAATATCTATAATTTTGAAACGTGGGTCATCTTTATATTCATCAATATTATCCCACTCATCTTCAGGAGAGTGTTGCCACGCCAAAGAAATTACCAAATTGTTTGACCTCTTAGCTTTCGACAACATATCTTTTAAAGTTGGTAACAACTCAGGGTCCCGATAAGACGCTAATTGCACGAAAATTGTTTGTTTTCTTCTTGCCATAAAAATATACTTTGTAAAAAGAATAATCATTGATAAATGATAATAAAGGGATATTTATTGATATGAAACTACTTAAAACAATAAAAAGATTAGTTAAAGAGTCAGAAGACAATTTGGAACAAGCAATACAAAATAGCTACACTCCAAAAGAAGTTAAGGCTCTTGAGGAAAGCTATACAGAATCGTTAAATCTACTTTCACTATACGAAAGTATTGAAAACGAAAAAGAGGACTAATTTCTTAATCCTCTTTTTGTCATTCTTTATATTTTATTGGGTTTCTATTCTCTAATATTCAACCGTAATCTTTTCAATATCTTTTCTTTCCGCTTGGATAAAGTAGTAACAATCAATCTTATTACTGAATAAGTTTCCATTTCCTATGTAAACTACGTTATCCTTAATCTCTTTTACATATAAGTTTTGGTGTGAACCAACTGATGTTAATTGAACTGTAATACTATCAGGGTCAACCAAATCTCTCCAATACTCAGGGAGTTCAATTTCTTTATCATTCAATTGTCTACCTCTAACATATACACCGTGTTCAGGTCCCTCAAGGTTACCATGTTTCAATCTCATACCCTCAGCCTTTTTCTCAGGATTTGGGTGTGGAATATCGAAGGCTTTAGACGTAGCAGTTAAATTACCTTGACCGTCAACACTAAAGACTTGTGCTCCACCAGCTTCATAACCAGAAACTAATTTCGTAGATGGGTCAGAAGAATCTAATTCTAATACGTTATCATAAAAATCATCAGCCTCCATAAAGACTCTTGTTAATGACTTATTAACAATCGAACTCCTATAGAATTTTGTGTTAGCACCTCCCGTAGTGCTGAAGTGTAAATTAGCACCGTTTTGAGTTACTGTTCTCGCACCAGCCAAGGTACCATCTGTTGAGTATAGATTTGTATTTCCTGCTGATGTGATATATCCTGCATCATTATTAAATCCACTAATATTGATATTACCTTTAGTTAACTTCTTCTGTGCATTTGCAGTATCAACAACTACAAAGAAGTCACCGTCACCATTAGATGTTGAAGTTGTTAACTCTGAAAGGTCAACCGCAACTGTAATATTACCACTTGTAGTAATTGGTGAGTTTGTAACGTCAATCAAAGCNCCTGCGGTAATACCTACAGATGTCACAGTACCTTGATTATTAGTGAACGGTAATGCTGCGACTGTATATTTTTTAACGTTGTTAGATGCATCACTTACAGGAATAAACATTGATGTTGTAATATCACCGACCCCTGTTCCTGCTGCGTATATGTAGTTATCAGTACCAGCGTAATCCAAGGCGATATCGTTAGCATTTACTTGAATACCTGTACCCGCACCCACATTAAGTGTTACTGAACCTCCTAATGAAACTGAACCACCATTCGCTAAACCTGTACCTGCGGTTACGGTTACCGATGAATTAGCCAAAGATGAATTAGGTACATTAGATAACCCTAAGGCTATTGTTCCTGAAGATGTAATCGGTGAACCTGAATCCACATCAATACCATCAGAACCTGAAATAGCTACCGATGTTACTGAACCCGCACTACTTGTAAACGGTAAGTCAGATACCAGACCTTTCTTAACATTATTGTCCGTGGCATCGTGGTATATTATAGTGTCTGTCGCGGCAATTGCAGTTCCCCCTAAATTGGTTGCGGAGTTGATAAAGTTATCCGTACCAGCGTAATCAAGAGCGATGTCATTAGCATTTGCCAAAATACCTGTACCGGCACCTACATTAAGTGTTACTGAACTACCTAGTGATACTGACCCTCCATTCGCTAAACCTGTACCCGCAGTTACTGTTACTGATGAATTAGCCAATTGAGAGTTGGTTATCTGACTTGCACTTACATCCGAAATAATATCGTCACCTGAAATTGAACCACCTAAAGATATCGCAGTACCTGCAATAGTCATTGATGAATTGGCTAATGATGAATTAGGTATACTTGATAATCCAAGAGTTATTGTACCTGATGATGTAATTGGCGAACCACTATCCACGTCGATACCGTCTGTCCCTGAAATCGCAACAGAGGTTACAGTACCGGAGTTTGTAGTATATCCAGCGTCGTTGTTAAAACCACTATTATTAATATTACCTTTAGTAAGTTTCTTTTGAGCATTTGCCGAGTCAACAACAACGAAAAAGTCACCATCACCATTTGAGGTTGAGGTAGTCAACTCTGATAAATCTACAGATATTGTATCGGCAGCAACATCAATAAGTGTACCCGCACCGACATTTAATGTTACAGAACCAGATGAACCTCCACCTGTTAGACCATTACCAGCAATAACCTCAGTAATATCACCAATATTAATAGTACCACCTAATGAAACTGATGAACCATTAATAGTTATACTACTGTTCGATAACTGAGCGTTAGTAATTTGACCAGCACTTACATCAGCAATAATATCATCACCGGTTACAATACCACCTAATGAAATATCAGTACCAGCAATATCAATTGAGGAATTACTTAATGAACTATTAGGTATGTTTGATAATCCTAATGTTATTGTTCCAGTTGTTGTAATTGGTGAACCTGAATCTACATCAATACCATCGGTACCTGAAATCGCAACAGAAGTAACAGTACCACTATTGTTTGAGAATGGTAAGTCAGAGACAAATCCTTTCTTAACATTATTGTCTGTTGCATCATGATAAACAATCGTATCACCCGCTGCGATTGAAGTACCCTCTAAATTTGTTGCCGAATCAATAAAGTTATTAGTACCGACATAATCAATAGACACACTATCAGCGGCTACACTAATACCCGTTCCAGCACCTACATTAAGTGTTACCGAACCAGAAGTACCTCCACCAGTTAAACCATTGCCCGCAGAAACACCTGTTATGTCACCTACATTTATGGAACCACCTAATGATACGGAGGCTCCATTAATAGTGATTGATGAATTGTCCAACGATGCGTTTGGAATAGTAGAGAAAGAAAGTGCACCTGAACCATTTGTTAATAATACAGTATTCGCTGACCCATCAGATGTAGGGAAGGTATATGATTGATTAAATTCAATTACACCCCCCGTTGATATACTCATCTGAGTGGTAGAGTTCGTTTTCAGGAGTAGTCCTGACGTATTACTATAATTAACACCGTTTAATGTTGCCATTTTATATTATTTTCTTTCTCTTTTATTTTTTTGGCTAAGGGGGAGGGTTAACTCCCCCAATCATATCTAATGATAAATACTTTTCAAATAATTTATAGTGTATAAATTAGATTACTTGTACCCATCCAAATGATTTATAGATGTACACACCTTCGTCACCGTCAGTTTGATATACCATCAAACCTGTTGCTGGTGAACCGATTGCACCTCTCTGAGTTTCTGTCATCCTTGGGAATAGGAAACCTTTAGTTGTTGAAGCAACTTCAAGTACTGCACTTGCCGCCGGTGCTGCCGCTCCGATAGACACTGCTGAAGCACTTTCGTCAACAACCAATGTAGTTCCATCGACCGTGAAATCACCACCNGTAAACGCTAACGTATTACNANCTTGTGTAACAGTTCTTGCTCCCGATAATGTACCATTCGTATTGAAGATGTTNGTNTTAACTGAAGCACCTACAGTAATATCCACAGTGTTTGAACCTGTACCATTTATTGTTACAGAAGAATCCGAAGACGTGAATGACAAGGTATCCGAGTTAGAACCAGCAACTGGGTCCGTACCTGTTGGTAGGTCAATTGTCTTGAAGATGTTCTGAGTCGAACCTAAATCACTGTTAGTGATTGTAAAGTTAGGATACGTACCTGAAGTCGTAATACCAGTTCCGTTAGATAAGCTAACTACTTTGTCATAAAGATTCGTTGAACCTTGAGCGATATCATCACTATCAAGGACAACTGCACCTGTTGCTCCGTTTACAGAACTTACTGAGTCAGTATTATCAATCTTGTCCCATTCAGCACCGTTATAAAGAAGGTAGTCACCAACCTGAAAATCAATTGTACCACTACCTAAATCTTGATTACCTGCAACAGAAACACGATACATATCACCAGCATCACCTGTTCCATCAGCTAATGTTGGTGTGTTAGTGGATGCATTCCAGTTACCTTTGTATTCAAACGCCGAAGAAGGTAATTGTGAAGAAGGTACTCTACCGTTAGCATCAAGTGATGCATAACCGTTATTAGCTCCTTTTCTTGATACTACTTCCACAAATGAATCATCAACAGAAATAACCAAATTATCCGTCGCTTGTGCAACTGTATCAATACCGTCACCACCTGAGAATGTAGATGTATCACCCAATTCCAAAGTCTGTGTACCTGAGTCACCTGCCAATGTCAATGATGAACTTGCTAACTTAGCGTTAGTTACCGAACCATCAACTAATTGAGATGCGTTTATTGTTTTGTTTGTAAGTGTTTGTGAACCATTCAATGTTACAACTGATGAATCAATTGAAATTGTTAAATCATCACCAGTTATAGAAGTGTCGATTCCTGTTCCACCAACCCATGTAATGGTTGAAGAACCATTTGGAGTTACCGAACCTGTATCACCTGAAATTTTGAATAATGAAATGTTACCAGCATTAACAGAGAAGTCTATTGCTCCAGCACCATTAGCAACAATTTCTGCCGAGTTGTCAGCTGATGTAAACGCCAATGTACCACCAAGAGATGTACTATTGTTACTTGAACCAGTACCGTCACCACTTGTTGTGAATGCTGAGTTAGCTAATTTAGCATTAGTCACATTACCGTTAAGGATTTTATCAGTAACAACCGCGTCATTATCAATTGAAGCACTCAATGCAACTGCACCTGTACCATCAAATGAAATTGCTGATGCTGTGATATCACCACTAATTGAGAAGTTTTGTCCTGAAGCTAAAGCCGTAGCAGTGTCAGCGTTACCTGTTAAACCACCAACAAAGGTTGTTGATGTAACAGACGTAAGACCCGCTAATGTAGTTGATGTAGCACCTAAATCGATTTCAGTTGAACCAACAGTTACACTGTCATTCGCTAATGCACTATTTGGAATACTTGTCCATATACCCGCAATGTCAACAGTGTTACCGTCATTTCTCGTTAGAGTTGCAGTACCACTTGAGAACGTCGCACCTGTTACAAAAGTATCAGAAGCTGAAGTTGCAAATCCACTAATTGTGATGTTAGACTCTAATCCACCATTCATAGAAAGTGTTAAATCACCTGTCGGAATATCCAAAGTACCACCTGTGATGAATGGTAACTCAAATGAACTTGAAATAGTACCAGTACCACCAACAGTTAAACCAAATGAGTTATCGTAAGTTATATCATCAATAGCATTTACTGTTAGTACCGTAGCACTACCTAAATTGTCAGTTAATGTGATTACATTATCCGCAATTGCACCTGTTTCAATAAGGTTAACGTTACCTACTAATGGTACTGATGTACCATCATTTCTTGTAACCTCAATAACACCTGTTGATTGTGTGTAAGTTCCACCCGTAACAAAGGTATCCGTACCGTCAATACCTGTAATGGTAATATCCGATTCTAAACCACCGTTTATACTTAATGTGATTGTACCATTAGAGTACGAACCACTAGTAATGAAAGGTAAATTAATTGGTGAGCTACCAATTGTACCTGTTCCTCCCAATGCAATGTCCCATGCATTGTTGTAAGTCACTGCCGTTACCGCTTGGATAGTTAAATTAGTCGTAGCTGAATCAACATCCGTTAAAGTAACAACGTTATCTGAAATAGAACCACTAACCAACACATCGTCACGATAAGACACGACACCGTTTGTGTTAGTTGCCAAGATACGTCCTTCCGTACCTGCCGCTAACCCTCTAACTCTCAAAGGAGTAGAAGTTGAACCAGAAATATCAACTAAGTTTGTAGGTACTAATACCCCGAAACCGTGATTACCATTTGAATCAATAACTTCTCTTTTAACGTCATTGGTTGTAAATGATAAGATATTACTGGAATTGTAATTTAAGCCGTTTGCCATTGTCTTAAAATTTTTGTTAGTTTATATTAATCCCTTAAAAGGCTTATAAAACATTCACCCATCCAAGTGATTTATACATATACATACCCTCATCTCCGTTTGAGTCGGAGTTAGTACAGTAGACGATAAGTCCTGGAATTGGTGTGTTTATAGCTAATCTTTGTACCTGAGTCATCCTTGGTATAAGAAGACCTTGATTGGTACTAGCTAATTCTAATAATGCACATACCGGTGATGTCGTTGATGTACCCATCGATACCGAACCACCACTAAATGTTAATGTGTTTGAGTTTTGGTCAACAATTCTATTTGCGGTTAATTGACCATCATTACTATAGATATTAGTCGAACTAAATGTAATACCACTAATATCAACCGAACCACCCGTATTATCTTCGAGAGATAATGTTCCGTTGTTGTAGGTACCACCAGTTATTTCAGGTGCAAATCCTGAAACAGTAAAGTCGGTTCCATCATTCATACCCAACGTCAATGTCGTTGGTGAGTATGTTGCCCCCGTTAAGTAAGTGTCGTCAGAATCTAAACCACTGATAGTAATATCAGATTCTAATTCTCCGTTAATACCTAAAGTGATTGTTCCTGAAGAGTAAGTCCCACCTGTAATAAATGGTAACTCTGTCCCTGAGTAGAATACACCAGTAGATGTTCCTGAAAGACCCCAATCATTGTAACCTAAGTCTGTAATAGCATTAACTTGAGCCAATGCTGGTGACCCAATGTTAGGCGTTATTGTTAAATTGTTATTATTAAGTGTTAGTGATTTAACATATGAGAAACCACCAGCACCTACAGTTTGACCATCGTTTCTTGTTAACGTAAGTATACCTGTTGATTCTACGTATGTAGCACCTGTAACATAAGTATCGGAACTTGTGGATGTAAAACCTGTAATATCGAATGAACCACCATCAACATCCACTAATGTCAATGTATCGTTAGTTAGGGTACCACCTGTTAAGTATGGAACACCATGAACGGTCCCAAATAAGTAAGTATCTGTATGACCTGTGTTACCTAAAGTAATCGTATTAGAACCATTACCAATGGCATCAGTACCAATAACAATCTCATTTGACCCATTAGTGACTGAGGCTTTAGACCCTTTACCTATGAAGATAGAGTCATTAACAGTTCCATTCAAACCACCACCTGCAATATTTTGTCCCGCCTCAAAACCTAAAGCAACGTTATCATTACCTGTTTGATTGTTTGAAAGCGAATCAGAACCAACACCTACGTTTCTTAAACCTGTCGTGTTACTAACAAGGGCGTCATTACCAACACCAACGTTAAAATCACCACTACGGTTACCATGTAATGCTGTATCACCAACGGCAACGTTGAAAGTTCCCTCGTCGTTAAATCTCAATGATTCATAACCAATGGCTATGTTTCTACTATTATCAGTAATATCATAACCCGCTCTATAACCGATTAAAATACTACCACTGGCAGTTGTAACCCCATAACCTGCCTGATATCCAATAGCAACACCTGTATTACCACCACCACTGTAAAACGCTTCACTACCTACGGCAACACTCTCTGCCGAATTGGTACCATTATACATTGCATTCTTACCGATAGCCGTGTTATTATTACCTGTAGTGTTTTTGTAAAGAGCTAACGAACCAAAGGCAGAGTTACCACTTCCTGTAGTCGCACTTAACGTCCAAGTACCAAATGCACTGTTACCATTACCTGTTGAATTATTTGCAAGTGCCGATGCACCAAACACGGTATTACTTGAAATATCACCACCACCGTTACCAGCAGTGATACCCTCATTAATTGTTAAATCAAATTCACTCGTTACTGAACGAACAGATATTGCTCTTGTTGTGGTACTACCATTATCTGTAACATCTTGAAGTGTTAGTGAACCACCACCTCCTGATGTAAATCCTGTAATATCTACAGTATTACCATCGTTTCTACTTAAAGTTAGAGTCGTAGTCCCACTATTGTAAGTTCCACCAGTGACGTAGTAGTCAGTTGAAGATGAGTCAATCCATGTAATACCTGTTGTAGATGTTGAAAGAATCTGACCTGTATTACCTGTTAATCCATTATTATCATAAATGTATGTGAAACCTGCAGGTCCTCTTGTTGTTAGACCAATATTAGTTCCGTTAATATTACCACTTGTAATCGTGGCATTATTTGAAGTTATTGTCACAGGTGTTGTATTACCTAAAACTACACCGTTAAGATAACCGCTGGTAATAGTAGCATTGTTCGATGTTATAGTAACAGGTGTAACATTTCCTAAAACAACCCCATTAAGATACCCACCTGTAATAGTAGCATTGTTTGATGTTATAGTAACAGGTGTTGTATTACCTAAAACTACACCATTAAGATAACCACCAGTAATAGTCGCACTGTTAGATGTTAACGTTACCGGAGATACACTACCTAAAACAACACCATCAATGTAACCACCATTAATATCAACTGTTGTTGCGGTTAAAGTGGCACCTGATATATACATACCTGTTGTCGATACATTACCTGTATCTAAAACCTGTTGTAATGTTTGAGAACCACCACCAGAAGTAAAACCTGTTACATTGATGGTCCCACCTGTGTTATTATCGAGGCTTAAAGTTCCTGTTTCTGAGTTGTAGGTACCTCCTGTGATTTGCCAGTCAGTTCCCCAAAATATTCTCCAACGAGCATTTTCTCTTGTTACACCACTAACACCCTCAATAGAAGAATTTAACCATGCATTAATAAAATCTTCACCGCCACTAGTAGAAGTAGTAATTGTAGTTCCATAATCGGTTTGTGATGTGGAACCACTCGCGTTATCCCACAATGTCTCATAATCATCAATAGAAAACTGATATGTTTGACTTGTCTCGTGAACATATACCAACATACCCAATCTTCTACGTCCCGATGAAATATTATCAGAATTTAAAGTTAAGGTATCAGGTAAAAAGGGTAAGGTCCTTTTAGAGTAGTTTACCGGTATAGTATTACCAGTAAATTCAATAGGACCCGTTGCACCATCAGGAATAGTAAATGACAAATCATTTAACGTATAAACCTCCATATAACCACCAACTTGTAACACACTAAAGTTAGTACCATAGGTTTTAAGTCTCGATACTGTTTCTACCGTATTAAGTTGTGAATCTGATATTGGATTTTTATACTGAAATGCCATCTTTTTTTATTTTATTATAAATAGTTTTAACTTACCGTACCAGCTTTAAAGTAAAGCGGATTCGATGAGTTATTTAATTTTAATCCTGTTAAATTATATGTCGTATATAATCTATATGTTGTGTTGGCATATACACTACCCGTATAACTAACTAAACCTAAGTTATAGAATGTTGAACTTGGTGTAATACTATTACCATACGAACTACTAGTGTCTTGTAAAATTTCAGTAACCCTATTAGATGAAGAACCAATAGAATCTTGAGGTACTAAGAAGGTATACCATGCATCTCCTGAAATTGTTCCCGAAGGAATAATGATTTCCTCAAATAAGTATTGACCCGCGCCACTTTGAGGTATATTAGCAGTATATACTTGAGGTAAACCTGTAACACCTGAAGTTGCAAACATTTCCATGTATGTTTCAATATCTGATGTGTTAGTTGGTTGTGTTGTATTAGTGAAACCATACCAATTAGATATCGGGGTACCACCATTATAAATGTAAGTCCCTATATCAGTAGCCTTTGATTGTGGTTCAATAAATAATAATGCCGGAGCGGCACCCGCTTGACTAGGAGTAATACTTGGTGTTGGTGTTAATGTTGGCGTTACCGATACTGTTGCTGAAGGTGTAATCGAAGGTGTAGGTGTTGGAGTTGCGGTTGATGTAGGTGTTGTTGATGGTGTTATCGAAACTGTTGGTGTGATAGATGCGGTTGGCGTAATTGAAGCCGTCGGAGTAACCGTTTGTGTTGGAGTTACTGATGGTGTAGCCGAAGGCGTAATAGATGGAGTAACCGATGGTGTCACTGTTGCAGCAGGTGTTGATGAAGGAGTCGACGCTGGCGTTGAAGAAACAGTTGGAGTAACTGATACCGTCGGAGTAACCGATTGTGTCGGTGTAATTGATGCCGTTGGTGTTACGGAAACTGTTGGAGTTACAGAAGCCGTTGGAGTTACGGAAGCGGTTGGTGTAACCGTTGATGTCGGAGTCAATGTTGGAGTTACTGATGGTGTTGACGCAGGTGTTGACGACACTGTTGGAGTCACAGATGCCGTTGGAGTTACCGTCTGTGTTGGCGTTATTGATGCTGTCGGAGTAACCGATTGTGTTGGGGTTATTGAAACCGTTGGTGTCACGGAAACTGTTGGTGTTATTGAAGCAGTTGGAGTTACCGATGCTGTCGGAGTTACAGATTGAGTCGGTGTTACTGACACTGTCGGAGTGATAGATGCCGTTGGTGTAACTGAAACCGTTGGGGTTACAGATTGAGTAGGTGTAACAGATACTGTCGGTGTAACAGATACTGTCGGTGTAATAGAAGCTGTTGGCGTAATCGTAGGTGTTGGTGTAACTGTTGAACCTGGAGTAGTAGTTACCGATGGTGTTACCGTTGAAGTTGGAGTGACCGTTTGAGTTGGGGTCACTGACTGTGTAGGTGTCACTGACTGTGTAGGTGTCACTGAAGCCGTCGGAGTAACTGAAGCCGTCGGTGTAATAGATACCGTTGGAGTCACTGAAGTGGTAGGAGTAACTGTTGTTCCTGGTGTCGCACTTACTGATGGTGTCACAGAAGCAGTCGGGGTTACCGATTGAGTAGGGGTAATCGATACCGTTGGCGTTACTGAAGATGTTGGAGTTATTGAAGGTGTCGTAGTTACTGATACTGTCGGAGTCACAGACGGACTTGCACCTGGACTAGCGGCTGGTGTTGATGTCACAGATGGGGTCACTGTTACAGTTGGCGTTACTGTTGATGTTGGGGTAGGACTAACATCACCTCCTGTCGGTGTCACAGAAGGAGTCGGAGTGGATGTAGGTGTTGGTGTCGGAGAAACAGGAACATCAAATTCAACTTTACTATCCTCACCAAAGTTAAAACCATCCGAAGGAACACCGTTATATGTAAATCCACTAAAGACAACATTATTTTGATTAACAAAATTATAATCTAATGTTGTGGCAGTCAATGTTTCAGTACCACCTGTTGAATTAGCAGGAATAACAATAGTCGGACTCAAAGTCTCAGTACCTCCTGTTGTCGTAAACAATACGTTATCAAAAGCAATCGTTAGATTACTTGTTGGAATAACTCGTGGTTTCGCAACATATCTAGCAACGACAGAACCTGGTATATAAACAACCGATAAGTCAATAACATTTAAATCACCATAGATAATGATACTTTTTGTTAAAGTTTCATCATTACAATCTGGCTGTTTGTTTTCGAATGTTAAATTGTATGTAGTACCCGTCGGCTCAGCAGGGAAATTATATACCACACCTGATACTAATTGGTCTCTTGTTTGACCAGACAAAATTGGTGTTGTGCTTGTAGAACCCGTATATATATTGAAAGGTCCAACCGCGTTGGAACTTAGTGTTAATCTTAAAACAACCTGAGCCATCTAATAGTTTTAATAATAAATANTAGACCATNAGTAAATTACTNAAATTATTACCTTTACTTTGTAATATATTTTTAAGTGGTNTATAAATTAGATTGTAGGGTCACCTCTAAAATTAACAGTATTTGTGGTACCATCTACAGGATTATGTGAGTAAGAATCAGTATTTGGTGATGTTACAATTTTAACTGTTGGTTGTGAGAACGGACTACCAACGTTTATACGTGCAGTAGTTCCAAAATACTCGCTACACCCAACACCTGTCGGACCATAAGATTCTAAAGTTAATAAAATAGTGTCCGTTGATAACACTTGGAAGTTATTTGTAGATATCGTAGGGTTAGAACCTGAATTCTTAGTTACCGTAGATGTCAATGTTCCATTTTTGTAAACCTTACCGATGTATTTTTCACAACCATTACTTAACTCAGCAGTTACAAAATAAGTAAATGTTGACGGTGGTGGCGTAGCCGACCTTGTCGGTGTTATTGATGGAGTGACAGTTTTTGTAGGTGTAGGTGTCTGAGTCCTTGTTGGTGTAATAGTATTTGTCGGTGTAGGTGTTGGTGTTGGTGAAGGACAAATTGAACTAATTGATTGAATCGCAGTGATAAATCCATTTGCATCAACACTAATCAATTCGTTAACACTCGTCGCGTTATCAACATTAGTGTAGTCACCTTTAATAAAATTACCAGGACCAAACGGAATATTGTAATCCGCAAATGTTCCAAGATATGTTCCAACTTGGAATGGTGCTTGATATTTCACAGTATTACCAAAACTCTGAGAATTTACAAAGTCCTTCCAGTATTCACAAATAATACTATTGGCAACTGTTGGGTCAGAAACTGTTGACCAACTTGTTACCGTTCCCTCACCCCCAATCCTATATGAATGCCATAAACCTTGAGTTAATAATACTAACGGAGAAGGTGTTGGAGTAACTGTCAAGGTCGGTGTCGGCGTAATCGAACGAGTCGGCGTAATCGAACGAGTTGGTGTAATAGAACGAGTCGGTGTCAATGTGTTTGTCGGAGTAATAGATACCGTTGGAGTTATAGTCGGCGTTGGAGATACCGTAGAACCAGGTGTAGAACTTGGAGTCACAGTACTAGTCGGTGTTACACTATTCGTTGGTGTAATAGATACCGTTGGAGTAATTGTCGGTGTAGGTGAAACTGTTGAACCTGGTGTCGCACTTGGAGTTACCGTTGCTGTCGGCGTCTGAGTTTTAGTTGGTGTTACACTATTCGTTGGTGTAATAGATGACGTTGGCGTAATTGACGATGTTGGAGTTACCGTAGAACCAGGAGTTGCACTTGGAGTTACCGTTGCTGTCGGTGTTACACTATTGGTCGGAGTAATAGATGCCGTTGGTGTAATTGACGATGTTGGAGTTACCGTAGAACCAGGTGTTGAACTTGGAGTTACCGTTGCTGTCGGTGTCTGAGTATTAGTTGGTGTCACACTATTCGTTGGTGTAACACTTGATGTTGGAGTTATTGTAGATACCGGAGTAGCCGTTGGTGTCAATGTGTTTGTAGGAGTTACCGTTTGTGTTGGAGTAATTGAATTAGTTGGTGTTAATGTCGGAGTAACTGAAGGTGACGAGGCAGGTGTCTCACTAGGTGTCACTGAACTAGTAGTTGTTACCGTTTGTGTCGGTGTAACTGTCAATGTCGGAGTAACGGACGATGTTGGAGTGATAGTGGGTGTTGTTGAAGGCGTTGATACCGGTGTCTCAGTAGGCGTTACCGAGCTAGTCGGAGTAACCGTCTGTGTTGGAGTGACTGTAGATGTAGGAGTGACTGTAGATGTAGGAGTGATAGTATTAGTTGGTGTGATTGTTGTTGTAGGTGTCATCGTCAATGTCGGTGTTGGAGTCATACTCACACATACCGATTGTGATTGTGCAATCGCATTACCCGAACCATTGTCAACCACCGTAAATACAGTACTACCACCCACAGGTCTTACATAGAATACAGTATTTGAAGTCGATAATAGTGCTTGTAACTCAGCGATAGTGTAAGGGTCAGTACCCGTGCTGTTTTGATACAATACCTCACCAACACTCAATCCGTCTTGAGCATAAATTATATCTGTCGGAACACTACTGAAACATACGTCATAACTACTTGTTGAAATGTAGTAATATGCCCCGTCAAGTGGGTTAGATAATGATGGCGTTACCGTTGGAGTCATGGTAACCGTAGTTGTTGGCGTCACCGTGACTGTCGATGTTGGAGTTATCGTTACCGTAGGAGTAATCGTATTAGTCGGTGTCATCGTTACAGTAGTTGTCGGAGTTATCGTTACCGTAGGAGTGATTGTACTAGTTGGTGTAACCGTAACCGTAGTTGTCGGAGTTATCGTTACCGTAGGTGTGATTGTTCTTGTCGGAGTGATTGAACGAGTAGGTGTAATTGTNGGTGTAACACTATTCGTTGGAGTGATAGAAGGTGTCGGAGATGGTGTTGGGGAAGGAATAACACCACAATCTAAATTGTAATCAATACGTAAGTCAATATTAACAATCTCATTATTGTTACACTCACCCGTCATCTTAATTGTATTATTAATAATGTCGGTTTCAACACCATTAATACCTGTAAATCCTGTCAATACACTCTCAATAGTATTCGCCCATAACTCGTCACTTGGAACATCACTAATCGTGTATCCTGTATAGAAACTACCTGTTGCTGTCTGACCACTGTAATCAATATCATAGTTGAATACCATACTAATAAAGGTACAACCAGTATACATCGTTAAGTTATCAGTCAAATCTAAGTATCCATCACCAGCCATTTCGATGAAACCTTTTCTCTTAATAACGGTAGTGAACGTATCACTACAAATATTGTAAATTGGGAATGATGTTACCTCTTTCTCGGCACATATCACACTCATCGATGCGAAATTACTACATCCATTCGCATCAGTTACAGTTACCGTGTATGTATCAGCACTTAATCCTGAAATAGATTGTGTTGTTTCACCGTTAGACCACAAATATGTAAATGGTGCATCACCCGAAAGAGTATTGGCAGTTAAACTTGCCGATGTTGTAGGGGTACATTCTGTTTTAGTGATAACAACATCAACACCAGTATTACCTGTGATATTGAACGTTTCAGAAATCTCACATCCTGACCCATCAATAACCTCAATAGTGTAACCACCCTGAGGTAAGTTATAGAAGGTAAAACCAGTAAGTGCCGTATCGATAATATTCTGACCATCAGATAAAATATAATCTAACGGTAGAGTATAACCACTACTCACCTCAATATAAGCAGAACCTGTGTTACCACCACATGTGGCACCTGTTGTATTGACACTTAACTCATACTTTGGAGTTGCCGATATCACAACTGTATCGTTGTAACAACATCCTCCAGCACTTTCGATAGAAATATCGTAAGTATCAAACGTTAGATTAGGGAATGTTACCTGATTATTTGAACTTGTTAAACTACTTGTTCCTCCTGATGTCTGTCCTGTATAACCATATGTAAATGGAACACCCGTTCCATTAGCATTCATGATTAATGTGGCTTGTGAATTACAATTTGTATAAGTAACTGAGTATGATGCACTTATTAAACCACCCAACGAAGGAATGTCAACAGAATCTGTCAACACACAACCGTATGAGTCCGTTACAGTAAATTGGTATAACCCTGCACTTGCTCCTGTAAATGTGAAATTAGTATTAGGAGTTGTCCCACTGTATCCATTTTGACCTTGGTAAGTATATGGTGATGTCCCACCACTAATATAAACCGTTAAGATACCATCATTCACTAAACAACCCGCAGGTGTTGTAGTATATGATATCATATTCATGGCATTAGACGCTACCACATCACCCGATTGAGTTTGTTCACACCCATTAGCATCAGTTACTGTAACACTATAGGTATTAGCACTTAATCCTGTAATAGAAGATGTTGTTTCACCGTTTGACCACACATATGTAAATGGTGCAGCTCCCGTTAATCCTGTCACCGCAATTGCACCTTCATAGAACCCACAATTTGATGTTCCCGTAATAGAAAGACCAAACTCAGGTGATGAAGTTCCTGATATAATTACTGTTTGTGTCTGTGCAGTAGCTCCACCATCATCTGTAACAATAGCATAGTAACTTCCTTGAGGTAAACCATAGAAATCTGTAGGATTTACGGTGCTCGATAACGATTGGTTTAATATATTATTCTGATATAGGTCAATCGTATATGGTAAAGATGTTGAGTCCCCACTAACTTGAATATACCCATCTAAACCATTACATGTCGTGGCAGAGTAATCACTGATAATCGCCTCTAAACAACCATCAACATTAACATTAATATATAATTCGTTATTTTGGTCACCTAAACTATCATTCAAACGGAAGGTATAATTTCCTTCAGTTAAACCAGTATAAACGAATGGGAATACTGACGTTCCACCCGATAATGTTCCAGGAACTATATTATCTAACGTATATGGAGGAATACCTCCCGTCGGTAAGATTCTTAATGTTCCAAGACCTGTGTCACAAGTGCCAGTTAATTCAAACGTGTAGTCTAAATCTGTATAATCACAAGATTGTGAGGTTACTGAACCAAAAGTAACCACATCTATAGTGTATGAATAACTTGTATCTATTTTTACTAATATTGGGTCTATTGTATAACCCTCATGATACACATCACAACAGTCAACATATTGATAGTTACCCTGTATTGTGGCATCATAACAAGTTATTGGTAGCGTTGGCGTTGGACTTGGAGTTGGCAAGATACTCGATGTCGGCGTTGGACTCGGTGTAACGAAATTTTGAGGACAAACAACATCAATAGAATCCAAGAAGTTACCACCGGCCTGACTTGAAGTCGCCGAGAATACCAAACTGTAATCCGTCTCTGACGCAGTGAAATTGATAGCATTTAAAGTCCATGATGCGGTTAAACCCGTATATTCATTAGGGAAAAATACTAACCCGCTGGTCGCACCACTTAAACCAACCTTCAATGTGTTCAAGAATCCAGTTCTACCTCTATGAGCAAACTGAACTTGGTATTGTTGACCGTTTACCGCAGTAAAATCTTGGTATAGTGACTGAGCGGCTGCTGATTGTGCATTAATCTCAGCAAAGTGAGTTCCCGAATATGACGGAACTCCTTGATATCCTGATGCCCATATCTCAATAATATTTGACGAATCCGTTGTATTCCAACCAGGAATACATTCTTCAGGATAAAAGTTGAACGTAGTAGCCGAGGTACAATTTGTCCCATCAGCAGTTGACCCCCCACCTGTTGTTGTACCAGTACACTCAGATGGACATGAGCCTAAATCCGACATAAAGATATCAAATGAAGGGTTAATAAGTCTATTACAAGGAACACTCACTGTAGGTGTAATACTTGGGGTTGATGGTGGAGTGTCCGTAGGTGTAATTGTCGGAGTGACAGTCGTTGTAGTTGTAATACTTGGAGTTACCGTCGGAGTTGTTGACGGTGTCCCTCCAGGCGTCGTAGTAATACTAGCACTTGGTGTTGCAGTTACACTACTCGTAATTGTAGGGGTAACACTCGATGTTGTTGACGGTGTCCCTCCAGGTGTTGTTGTGATAGTGGCACTTGGTGTTGCTGTCAAACTACTCGTAATTGTAGGGGTAACACTTGATGTTGTTGACGGTGTCCCTCCAGGTGTTGTTGTTGGTGTTGATGTTATCGTCGGTGTAGGTGTAGGTGATGGAGACGCACATATACAAGGACCCGTTTCACATAGATTCTCAGTCAACGCACT
>JGI26084J50262_1000535_pt1 | contig 21768 bp, 20 predicted proteins | sample SaaInl6LU_22_DNA_FD_50262 | JGI IMG/M metagenome (IMG submission 50262) | reverse complement strand
AAAGTCAAAAGAAAACAATATAAAAGCAAAAAAGGCAGTGATATAAAATCACTACCTTTAGATTATTAATTCTGTAACGCTATTTCAGGACGTCACAACACTTAGCGACAAATTAATTCATTAAAAAAAAATAAATTAAGTGTCACAAATAAAAAATTAAGTGGTCTTTTTATAAAACAATTCAAAATTCAATATAAAATGAAACATAAAATTACACTACTAATATTTAGTTTATTTCTTTCAACAACTTTTTCTTTTGCTCAAAAAACAATAGAGGCTTCAGATATTATGCAAGATGTAAAAAATGGAAAATCTATATCTTATAAAAACACTACCATTGTTGGTGTTTTAGATTTTACTTACATGGATGATGCTTTAGATAAATTACCAGAAAGAAAGAAAAAAAGTGGTTGGTTTAATTGGAGCTCTAACAACTACTCTACTAACCAAGTTAAAAAAATGATCGATGTAAACATATCTTTTGTAAACTGTATATTTAAGGGTGATGTTTTAGCTTACATTCCTCATGAAGACTCTGGCTATACATTTACAGCAAGTTTTAAAGGTGATGTTATTTTTACCAACTGTAATTTCGAAAGAAAAGCCATGTTTAAGTACTCTCGTTTCGAAAATGAAGCAGATTTTTCTAAAAGTATGTTTGATGATGACACCTCTTTTAAATACGCTAAATTTGACGACAAATCTAGTTTTTCAAACACTACTTTCGATGAAATTGCAACATTTAAATATGCAAAATTTAGCAGTAACATAAGTTTTTCCAACGCTTTATTTAAAGATGCAGCTACCTTTAAATATACAAAATTTCACGATGGTGTATCATTCAAAAACACAAAGTTTGAAGAAGACTTAAACATAAAATACATGCAAGTTTCTGGAGATTTTATTATTACTAACATGAATGTAGCCTATGATATAGACTCTAAATACACAAAAATTAACGGAAAAAGCTTTAGTAAGTATTTAATAGACGAAAAATAGGTATTCACACCCATATATTTGTAAACGTTTCTTAATAAATTGGTCGTAATAGACAACGTTGATTTTAGAGTCTTACAAAACCAAATAATGCGAACTTATTTATTAAAAGAAGCTAATGTGCTTTTTAAAAAAATAATTCTCCCAAATTATCATTTATAATGAGAGTGATTAATTTCTTTATTCTATAAGAAAAATCTATATAATTAATTATTTGTTAATAATAAATCTCTTTAAATAAGTATTTGTTAAATAGCTGTAAATTTCCTAATTTGCGTTAATCAAAACAAAACACATGTCCATAGAAATTAAAAGATTATTTGATTTTCCATATTACCAATTAGAAACCTATAATTTAAATAAAGCATTTACCACAAAACACCACAGTGGTTGGCAAAGTATTTCTACACAAGAATATATAGATCAAGCCAATAAAATTAGTAGAGGCTTACTTAGTTTGGGCATAAAAGCAAACGATAAAATTGCTGTAATTTCTAGTACAAACAGAACAGAATGGAATATTTGCGACATTGGAGTATTGCAAATAGGTGCACAAAATGTACCAATTTATCCAACTATCTCTAAAGAAGATTACGAATATGTATTAAATCACTCAGAATCAATTTATTGTTTTGTTTCTGATATAGAGGTATTAGAAAAAGTAAATACAATAAAGAAAAACACTAAATTAAAGGGTGTTTTTACTTTTGATGATATTGCTAGTGAAAAATCGTGGAAAGAACTTTTAAAAGCAGGAGAAGATACATCTTTAGATACAGAATTAGAAGCACGAAAAAAAGCGGTAAAGACAGAAGATTTAGCAACTTTAATTTATACTTCTGGCACAACAGGAAAACCAAAAGGTGTGATGTTATCTCATAAAAACATTGTTACAAATGTTTTAGCTTCTAAAGAAAGAGTACCTTTAGATTATGGTAAAGATATAGGTTTAAGTTTTTTACCAGTTTGCCATATTTTTGAACGTATGATATTGTACTTATATCAATATTGTGGAGTTTCTGTATACTTTGCAGAAAGCATAGAAAAACTCTCTGAAAACGCCCAAGAAATAAAACCAAACGTAATGACAGCCGTACCACGTTTGTACGAAAAAATTTACGATAAAATTATTTTAAAAGGAGAAGCCTTATCTGGTATTAAAAAAGCACTTTTCTTTTGGGCGGTTAATCTAGGCTTAAATTACAAACCCAATGGTGAAAATGGATGGTGGTATGAGAAAAAATTAAAAATTGCTAAAAAATTAATATTTTCTAAATGGCAAGCTGCTTTGGGTGGCCAACTAAAATTAATGGTTTCTGGTAGTGCAGCATTACAACCAAGATTAACCAAAGTTTTTACGGCTGCTGGTATGCCTATTATGGAAGGTTATGGATTAACGGAAACATCTCCTGTTGTATCTGTAAATGATCAAAGAAACAATGGTTTTAGAGTTGGTACTGTTGGTAAAGTAATTAAAGATGTAGACGTAAAGATTGCAGAAAATGGTGAAATTTTAGTAAAAGGTCCAAATGTAATGATGGGCTATTATAAAGATGAAGAAAAATCTGCTTCAGTTTTAAAAAATGGATACTTTCATACAGGTGATAAAGGAGAGTTTGATAAAGATGGTTTCTTAAAAATTACAGGTAGAACCAAAGAAATGTTTAAAACTTCGGGTGGTAAATACGTAGTACCACCACTTTTAGAAGGCGATTTAAAACAATCTTTATTTATAGAACAAGTAATGGTTGTTGGCGAAGGAGAAAAAATGCCAGCAGCAATAATACAACCCAATTTCGAGTTTATTGTAGGTTGGATTAAACACAAANAATTAAATATTGGTACTTCTAACGAAGAAATTGCAAATTCTGAAATTGTAATTAAAAGAATTCAAAAAGAAGTAGATAAGTGTAATAAAAATTTCGGTAAATGGGAACAGATTAAANGTTTTGAACTAACACCTAATGTTTGGTCTATAGATGAGGGCCATTTAACACCTACCATGAAAATGAAACGAGAAATTATAAAAGATATTTATAAANATTTATACGAGAAAATTTATAGAGATTAACAAGAAAGCCTTACAAAATGTAAGGCTTTTTTTATATCGTGATAATATCGTTATTAAATATAAAGAGTAATTTACCAGACCTAATTAACCAAAATCTTAGTATTATATTTTTACAAACCCTTATAAATACTAAGAAAATTAGCTGACAATATTTTTAAATTCATTTAATATTTGTAGTATTGTAATAGAAAAATATCTATATTTTGAAAAAAACAAACGATAATACATCTTGGAAAGAGAAACTTCATGAAGTTATTTATGAAGCAGACACTAAAGAAGGTAAATTATTCGATATTATTTTATTGATTGCCATTATTGCCAGCATATTATTGGTAATATTAGAAAGTGTTAAAAGTTTTGATGCAAAGTATCATGATTTTTTAAATATAAGCGAATGGATTATTACTATCTTATTTTCTATAGAGTATATTTTGCGTATTATTTCTATAAAAAAACCATTGAAGTACATTTTTAGTTTTTATGGTGTGATAGATTTTTTATCAACCATCCCAAAATACTTATCGTTTATTCTGGTAGGCACGCATAGTTTAGTTGCTCTAAGAGCGTTAAGGCTGTTACGTGTTTTTAGAATTTTAAAATTAGGTCGTTATATAGGTGCTTCTAATAGATTAATAGTAGCTTTAAGAGCTAGTAAAGCTAAAATTGCAGTTTTCTTATTTTTTGTTGTAATTGTATGTATTATTTTAGGTACTGTTATGTATTTGATAGAAGGTGAAGAAAATGGTTTTACCAATATACCTGTTAGTATATATTGGGCAATTGTAACTTTAACCACTGTTGGTTTTGGCGATATTGCTCCACAAACACCACTTGGTCAATTAATTGCAAGTGTTATTATGATTTTAGGCTATTCTATAATTGCCATACCTACAGGAATTGTAAGTTCTGAAATGACAAAATCTGAAAGTGACAATAAAGATATAATACACAATCTTGTCCTTCTTGTTTAAAAGACTCACATAAAGAAAATGCTACTTTTTGTTACAATTGTGGTAGTGTTTTAAATTAAAATGAAAGAAACTAAAAACACCTTACTTGTTGTTGTTGGTCCTACAGCGATTGGCAAAACCGCTTTAAGTATTCAGTTAGCCAATACCTTTGATACAAGTATCATTTCTTGTGATTCTAGGCAATTTTATAAAGAAATGAGCATTGGAACTGCTGTACCAGAACCAGCAGAACTTGCTGCTGCAAAACATTACTTTATACAAGATAGAAGTATTTTTGATACATATAATGTAGGGGAATTTGAAAGAGATGCTCTAAAAAAATTAGACGAACTTTTTAAAGAAAATCCCATTCAAATAATGGTTGGTGGTAGTGGTTTATATGTTGATGCTGTTTTAAAAGGCTTAGATTATTTCCCTGAAGTACCTTTGAAGATAAGAGAAGAATTGACAGAAAAACTACATAAAGAAGGCTTAGAAACATTACAAAAACAACTAAAAGAATTAGATTTAGAAACGTATAATACTATAGAGTTAGAAAATCCACATAGGGTTTTAAGAGCATTAGAAGTATGTGTTAGTTCTGGCACACCCTACTCTACTTTTAAAAATAAACCCAAAAAACCAAGAAATTTTAATGTTATTAAAGTGGGTTTAAATGCTGATAGAAGTATTATTTACGATAGAATAAACAAACGGGTGGATCAAATGATAGCAAACGGTTTATTAGAAGAAGCTAAAAAATTATATCCTCAAAAAAACTTAAACGCACTACAAACAGTAGGTTATAGAGAGTTATTTTCTTTTTTTGATGATACTTTTACCAAAGAATTTGCCATATCTGAAATTAAAAAAAATACTCGAAGATTTGCCAAAAGACAATTAACTTGGTTTAAAAGAGACGCATCAACATTATGGTTTGATTATAAAACAGATTTACAAGAAATTGTGTTAACNATAAAAAAGAAATTAGATATTTAACTTTTTTATGTGTTTGATATTTTNGTAAACCCTACTCTTTTATATCTTTGCGGATTCAAAATAACATTATGAAACTAAAAATTACCTTATTATTAACTGCATTTTTAAGTGTAAATGCAATTGCACAAACAAAAGTTGGTACTATNGATAGCGANTATATTATAAATTNTATGCCTGAGGCNAAAACAGTTNTAGGAATGGTACAGAATTATGGTGCAAAATTAGATTCCTCTTTTGTAATTAAAGTAGAAGACTTTAAAGAAAAATTAGAAGCCTACAAAGCCAAAGAAAAAGAAATGGGAGAACTTGAAAAAAAAGTTACTCAAAAAGAGTTGAATGAATTAGAGGCAAATATTCAACAATACCAAAAAAACGGGAATACGTTAATGGGCTTAAAAAGAGACGAATTAATGAGACCTCTTTATAAAAAACTTAATGATGCTATTTCTTGGGTAGCTAAAGAAAATGGTTACACACAAGTATTAACTACAACTGGTAACCAATTTGCTTATATAGATGAAAAATTTGATATTACAACTTTAGTTATAAAAAAATTAGGAATTGTAATTCCAAAAGAAAAAAAATAAACAAATAAGTTTTAAAAAAAATCCTCATATTTTTTAAGCATGAGGATTTTTTTTATTCGTATTGTTTCATTTCTTCGTCGTAAAAAGCACCAGCTTTATCCATCAAATCTGCTAATTCTGTAGCAATATCTTCTTCATTTTCTCCGGTTAAATCTTCAAACCACTCTACTTCGTCATCTTTTAGGTTGATAACAAATCTGGGAAACTCTGTATGCAATACAAAAATATCATCAGGAAAATTGCTATTATCTGCAAGTAAAAATTTTGGTAAATTCATGTTTTTGTAATTATCTTTTTAAACTATTGTAATTGTTTTTTCTTTATTTGCTATTAATTTTAAAGTTAAGGAATTAAATCTAATAAATAACAAAATAGAAGCTGTTGTTAAGCCTGCTAATAATCCTAGCCAAATACCAAAACTACCATACATATCTTCCTTTCCTAAAAAGTAAGAAACAGGAAAACCTACTACCCAATAAGAAATAAAAGTTAAAATAGTTGGTATTTTTACGTCTTGTAAACCTCTTAAAGCCCCTAAAACAAGTACTTGTATACTATCCGAAATTTGAAAAAAAGCAGCTGCTAATAATAAATTAGACGCAATTTTTAACACCTCTGTATTGTCTTTAAAATTGGCAGCATCATTTAAATCTACATAAATATTGGGCAAACTTTTATGAAAAATAAAGAATATAATTGCAAAGATGGTTGCTAATAACACTCCTAATAAAAATATAGAAAATGCTATTCTACGCAACTCTTTATAATTTTGCAATCCTTTTTGATTACCAACTCTAATCATAGAAGCCACACTTAAACCCATAGCTACCATAAATGTCATAGAAGATAAGTTTAAAGCAATTTGGTTAGCTGCTTGCGGATTTTTACCCAACAAACCACTTAACCAAATGGCTGCAGTAAAAATAGCTACTTCAAAAAACATTTGCATGGCACTTAAAGAGCCTAGATTTATAATTTTTTTGATCATAAAAAAATCAATAACAAAGAGTTGAATATTTTTTACAATTCTGCCTGAACGTTCTTTAAATCTTAATAATAACCACAAATAAATGACCATAATAATTCTAGAAACTAAAGTACCATAAGCTGCTCCAACTATGCCCATTTCTGGAAAGCCAAATTTTCCGAAAATTAAAATATAATTTAAAAAGATGTTTACAATATTAGCCAATAAAGTAGCGTACATAGGGTACCTAGTCATAGACATGCCATCACTAAATTGCTTTATAGCCTGAAAAATAATTAAAGGTATTAAAGAAAAAGCCACCAAATCTAAATAAGGTATTGCCAAAGCAACTACTTCTTCTGGTTGCTGCATTAAATACATTAATGGCTTAGAAAAAAATACTAATAAAAATAATAAAATTCCTAAAGTAGTACATAATATTAGACCATGTTTGTAAGCTGATCTTGCTTGTGTTAAGTTATCAGAAGAATCTGCTTCTGCTATTAGAGGAGTAATGGCTGTAGAAAAACCAATACCAATAGACATCGCAATAAACATAAAACTATTACCTAAAGAAACAGCAGCCAATTCTGCTGTACCTAACTGCCCAACCATAATGTTATCTATAAAACTCACAAATGTGTGCCCTAACATACCTAACATTACTGGTGCGGCCAGTTTCCAATTGTACTTAAACTCAGATGTGTATTGAGAAATATTCAACAAAAAAAGTTTTTTTCTTTTTGCGAAGATACATATTATCACTAAAAAAAAGGGGTTAGAACTTATTGGTTTTTACTTAATTTTTTGAATAAAAATAATTACTTTTGAAAAACATAAGAAATACAAAAAATGGCAAATATCACGTTAAAAGGAAACGCAATAAACACAATAGGTAATTTACCAGAAGTTGGTAGCAAAGCACCTGAATTTAATTTAAAAACAATAGATTTAAATACAAAAAAACAATCTGATTTTGAAGGTAAAAAAGTTGTATTAAATATTTTTCCTTCTATTGACACTGGTACTTGCGCTACGTCTGTTAGAGAATTTAATAAAAAAGCAGCAGAACTAAACAATACTATTGTTTTATGTATTTCTAAAGATTTACCCTTTGCACAAGCACGTTTTTGTGGGGCAGAAGGTATAGAAAATGTAGAAATGTTGTCTGATTTTGCTACAGGTAGTTTTGGTAAAGATTATCAATTAGAAATTAAAGATGGGCCATTAGCTCACTTACACTCTAGAGCTGTTATAGTTTTAGATGAAAATGCAAATGTAGTATATACAGAACAAGTATCTGAAATTGCAGATGAGCCTAATTACGAAGCCGCTTTAAAAGCTATTTAATTGTATGAAAAACCCAAATGATAGTTTTATTAAAGGTAGAATACGTAGTTTAAAATTCGCTTTTAAAGGTGCATGGCTTTTAATAACTACAGAAGACAGTATAATAGCACAAATTTTTGTGGCAGTTATAGCGACTGTTTTAGGTTTTTACTTTCAGATTTCTAACATAGAATGGATGATTCAGCTTTTAGCAATAGGCCTGGTTTTAGTGGCAGAATCTTTAAATACAGCTGTAGAAAAAGTGGCTGATTTTGTACATCCAGATTTTCATATAAAAATAGGGTTTATAAAAGATATTGCAGCTGGAGCACCTACTTTTGCTGCTATTATTTCTTTAATTATTGCTGGTATTATATACATTCCAAAAATCAATTTGCTATTTTAGCAAACACTATAAAACATTTTAATATTTAATGGCAAAAAAGAAACTTAGCAGTAAAAAAACAATAACTTCAACAGATGAAAAAACAAATATGTTAGCGTTTTTAAAAACAAAACAAGCAAAAACTATCATTGCTGTTTTTTTAATGTCTTTCGCTATTTTTTTGTGTATTGCTTTTATTTCCTTTTTCTTTAATTGGCAAGAAGACCAAAGCACACTAACAAAACTTACAGATAAAGCTGTTAAAAGCAAAAACTTGTTAGGTAAAATTGGGGCTAGTTTAAGTCACTTTTTTATATACAAAAGCTTCGGAATTGCTTCGTTTATAATTGCCTTTCAAATATTCTTAACAGGTTTATACATCCTTTTTCAAAAAAAACTCTCAAAAATTGTTATTTCTTGGAATTGGGCGTTAATTGCAATGCTTTGGCTTTCTGTAACTTTAGGTTTTTTTAACACTAAACTTGCACTTTTAGCTGGTATTGTGGGTTTCGAAATGAACGAATACCTACAAACTTTTATAGGACAAACAGGGTTAGCTATTGTATTAATTTTCTTTTTTATAACGTATTTAGTAATTCGCTATAAAGTTAGTTTTGATGCACTTATAAATAAAATTAAACAAAAAAGAGAGGCTNCAAAAACAGCTAAACTAGCAGAAACTAATGCTTTTGAAACCACTACAAATAAAGAAAACACAAGTGAAGTTGTAGATACAGAAACTACAAACACCATTTCTTTTAAAAACGATAAAAAAGAAAAATCTGAGTTTGAAAAATCTCTCGAGGATTTAAAACCTACAATTTCTAAATATTCAGATGTTTCATCTAAAAAAGAGCAAGAAATACCTTTAGAAGTAGAAGAAAACTTAGAGCCTGTTCTAAAAACAGAAATTGCCAAAGAGGAAGAAACTGTTGCAATAGACATAGAAAAAGTTGAAGAAGAAGAAGCATCTACAGAAAACTTATCTGATAAATTGGTAAAAGATTTTGGTGAATTTGACCCAACATTAGAGCTCTCTAACTTTAAATTTCCAACATTTAANTTATTAAAACAATACAATGAGAGTATTTCTATTGATCCAGAAGANTTAGAAGCAAATAAAGATNGAATTGTAGATACTTTAAAAAACTACAAAATTGGAATCGAAGAAATTAAAGCCACAGTTGGCCCAACAATTACCTTNTACGAAATTGTTCCAGAAGCAGGAATTAGAATCTCTAAAATTAAGAATCTAGAAGACGATATTGCNCTTTCTCTAGCAGCCTTAGGAATTAGAATTATTGCACCAATTCCTGGTAAAGGCACCATTGGTATAGAAGTGCCTAATAAAAAATCTACCATTGTTTCTATGCATTCTGCCATTTCTTCTAAGAAATTTCAAGAATCAAATATGGAGTTACCTATTGCTTTGGGGAAAACGATTTCTAACGAAACCTTTGTGGTAGATTTGGCTAAAATGCCTCACCTTTTAATGGCTGGTGCTACAGGGCAAGGTAAATCTGTAGGATTAAATGCAGTACTAACATCTTTATTGTATAAAAAACATCCTGCTGAAGTAAAGTTTATTTTAGTAGATCCTAAAAAAGTAGAATTAACACTTTTTAATAAAATAGAACGTCATTATTTAGCAAAATTACCAGATACAGAAGAGGCTATTATTACAGATACAAGTAAAGTAGTAACTACCTTAAATTCTTTGTGTATAGAAATGGATAATCGTTACGATTTACTTAAAGNAGCTATGGTTCGTAACATAAAAGAATACAATGCTAAATTTAAANCCAGAAAATTAAACCCTAATGACGGGCATCAATTTTTACCTTATATAGTTTTGGTTATCGATGAATTTGCTGATTTAATAATGACTGCTGGTAAAGAAGTAGAAACCCCAATTGCACGTTTGGCACAATTAGCCAGAGCCATAGGGATACATTTAATTGTGGCTACGCAAAGACCATCTGTAAATGTAATTACTGGTATCATTAAAGCGAATTTCCCNGCAAGAATTGCTTTTAGAGTAACCTCTAAAATAGATTCTAGAACCATTTTAGATGCACCTGGAGCAGACCAACTTATTGGACGTGGAGATTTATTGTTTTCTGGTGGAAATGAAATAAAAAGAATACAATGTGCCTTTGTAGATACACCAGAAGTAGAAAAAATAACCGATTTTATTGGTTCTCAAAAAGCCTATTCTGAAGCGTACCAATTACCAGAGTATGTAGATGATGAAAGTGGCACCAGTATTGATATTGATATAGAAGATAGAGATAAATTGTTTAGAGAAGCCGCAGAAATTATTGTTACAGCACAGCAAGGTTCTGCCTCTTTATTACAAAGAAAATTAAAATTAGGATATAATAGAGCTGGAAGATTGATAGATCAGTTAGAATCTGCTGGAATTGTTGGGGGTTTTGAAGGCAGNAAAGCAAGGCAAGTATTAGTAACAGATTTAGTGGCTCTTGATCAATTATTAGAAAATGAAAAAAATATTTAAAATGAAAAAAATAACAATTTTATTTTTAGGTTTATTTTTAACAACAGTTGCTTTTTCTCAAGATTCAGAAAAAGCAAAATCTTTATTAGATGAAGTTTCTGCAAAAATGGGAGCTTACAAAAACATGTACATTGGNTTTAGCCANACATTAAGNAACGAAGATGCAGGGATTAAGGAAGGTGATGAACCCCCAATTAGAGGNGAAATCAACTTACAAGGAGAAAAATACAACTTAAATTACTTAGGAAATCAGTTTATTTACGATGGTAAAAAATTGCATGTTATCAATCATGATGAAAAAGAAATATCAATTTCTGAAGGAGATATAGAGGGTGATGATGGTTTTGTATATCCCTCAAAATTATTAACTTTTTACAAAGAGGGTTATACTTTTAAAATGGGAAAACTACAAAACACAAAAGGAAGAAAAATACAATATGTAATTCTAAACCCTAAAGATAGTAACTCAGAAATAATTCAAGTTGAATTGGGGATAGATGCAAAAACCAAGCATATTTATAAATTAATCCAAACAGGTACCAATGGTTCTAAAACCTCTTTTACAATTACAAAGTTTAAAAACAACGAAGATTTACCGAAAAACTTTTTCACTTTTAATAAAGACAAGTTTTTAAGTAATAATTATATAATTGACTAATTTTTTCAATTAACAATAAATTAGTAGCGTATTATTAATTAAGCAATTACTTTTGTTGCAATGAAAATTTTAGATAAATACATCTTAAAAAGCTTCTTAAAACCTTTTATAGCTACTTTTTTAATCGTGCTTTTTGTATTGGTAATGCAAATACTTTGGCAGATTTTTGAAAATGTAGCTGGCAAAGGAGTTAGTTTTATATTTATTTTTAAACTTTTATATTATACAACTTTAGGTATTGTACCACAAGCATTACCTATAGCCGTTTTACTATCTTCTATCATGACTTTGGGTAGTTTGGGCGAAAACTACGAGTTTGCAGCTGCTAAATCTGCTGGTATTTCATTACAACGCTTGGTAAGACCACTCATCATTTTAACACTAATTTTTAGTGGCATCAACTTCTTATTCTTAAATAATGTTTTTCCGTATGCAACTTTAAAGCAACGTAACCTTTACTATAATATCAAAAAGAAAAAACCTGCGTTAGCATTAGTTTCTGGTAGTTTTAATAGTGATATTCCAAATTATCAAATAAAATTTGAAGAGAAATACGGTGAAGAAGAAAATCTCTTAAAAAAGGTTTTAATTTACGATTTAAGCAACAGAAATGGTAATACAAAAGTAATTACTGCAGAAAGAGGTAAAATTTTATCAGAAGAAGGCAGTAGATATATGACCTTTATCTTATACAATGGATATTACTACGAAGATCATACAAAATCCACAAAGTCATCAGAAAAGCGAAAAAAAATGCCTGCTTCTCAGGCAACATTTAAAGAATATGAATTTAATATAGACATTTCTAATATAGTTGGAGATGGTAAATTAGACGAAGAAAGAGTTAAAAACAGCTATAATATGAGAACTCTAAATCAGTTAAATGATACCATACCAATTCTAAAAGCAAGTTATAACGAATTGTTAGCAGCAAGAGCAAAAACAATAACCAGTATTACTACTGCAAAAAAACTATACAAATACAAAGATTCTTTAAAAACAAAATTTATAGATTCAACGAATATTTTAAATAATTTTAACTTAAGAGAACAAATTAACATTTTAAATGCTGCAAAATCAAAAATAAATTCAGCTTTTAGCAATGTAAAAAACAATGTAGATGGCGTTAAATGGAAAAGAAAAATGTTAAACTTTTTCGATTCTGAATATTATGGTAGAATAGCCCTTTCTTTTTCATGCTTAATATTATTTTTTATTGGTGCTCCATTAGGCTCTATAATTAGAAAAGGTGGTTTTGGTTTGCCTATGATTTTGGCAATATGCATCTATGTACTCTACTTTTTTGGAAATACAATGGGTAAAAACTTAGCAGAAGAAAGTTCTATTTCCTCTTTAATGGGAGCTTGGATTTCTACTATGGTTATGGTTCCTCTTGGTATTTTCTTAACCAGAAGAGCCACTAATGACAAAGGTATTTTTAATGTAGATGCCATTACACAACCCATCATTAATTTCTTTAAAAAATTTAAATCTAAAAAAGACATATAAGTATATGACTAATTTACAAAGCAAAAAAAACACCCAATTAAACACTATTGCAGATGCTATACAAGACATTAGAAATGGTAAGGTAATAATTGTGGTTGATGATGAAAACAGAGAAAATGAAGGAGATTTTTTAGCTGCTGCAGAAAAAGTTACACCAGAAATGATCAACTTTATGGCAACTCATGGGCGTGGCTTAATTTGTGCACCACTTACCGAAAAACGTTGTAAAGACTTAGATTTAGGAATGATGGTTTACAACAATACAGATCCGATGGAAACTGCCTTTACAGTTTCTGTAGATTTGCGTGGTAAAGGCGTTACAACAGGTATTTCTGCCTCAGACAGAGCGTTAACCATAAAGGCCTTAATAGAAAAAGATACAAAACCTTTTGATTTGGCAAGACCAGGTCACATTTTTCCATTAGTAGCTAAAGAAGGTGGTGTTTTAAGAAGAACTGGTCATACAGAAGCAGCTATCGATTTTGCACGTTTAGCAGGTTTAGAGCCAGCAGGTGTTATTGTAGAAATTATGAACGAAGATGGAACCATGGCACGTTTACCACAACTTTTAGAAGTGGCAAAAAAGTTCGATATCAAAATAGTTTCTATAGAAGACTTAGTAGCTTACAGAATGGAGCATGACTCTTTGATTGAGAAAAAAGAAGATTTTAACATCAACACACGTTTTGGCGAATTTAGGTTAAGAGCTTACGAACAAACCACAAACAATCAAGTGCATATCGCTTTAACAAAAGGTTCTTGGTCTAAAAATGAGAGTATTTTAACTCGCGTAAATTCAACATTAGTTAATAATGACATATTAGGTACATTAACCAATAATGCAGATAAAAAATTAGACCAAATGTTTAAAGTGATTAACGATGATGGTAAAGGAGCTATCATTTTTGTAAATCAACAGAATCAATCGCAAAACTTAATTAGTAGACTTAAAACATTAAAAGAAAGCCAAGAAAAAGGGATTATGAAAGCCCCAGATATTAAACTAGACAATAAAGATTTTGGTATTGGTGCACAAATTTTACACGATTTAAATATTAGCAAACTAAAACTAATTACCAATTCGCAACAAACAAAAAGAGTGGGTATTATTGGTTATGGTTTAGAAATTGTAGATTATATTGAATATTAGTGCGTATGACTTAGTTTTTAAAATGAATAAAAAAACTTTGTATATTAATGAGATTGAAAATAATTTAAAATTTTCAATCTCATAAACTTCAAAATCAAACAACCACTTCTCTCCCACTTTCTAATTCAAAAGGCACTTTATTTTGTTGAAATAATCTTGCAGTATATTTTCCTTGTAAAGTAATGCTGTTGTCATTTACTTCTAACCAACTACCTTCTCTTAAACCCAAAACTGGTATCTCATTAAACACATGAAACTCTTTAATTCTAGTTGCTCTAGTTTCTCCCATATGCGTAGAATCTTTTACAGGATCTAAATAATGCGCATTAATATTAAAAGGAATACAACCTAAAGTTGTAAAACTTGGTGGATATACAATAGGCATATCATTGGTATTCATCATAGAAACCCCACAAATATTACTACCTGCACTTGTACCTAAATACGGTACACCTTTTTCTATAACAATTTTTAGTGATGCTAAAACCTCTTGTTTATAAAGTTGATTTACCAATTCAAAAGTATTTCCTCCTCCTGTAAAAATACCTTCAGCCTAGAATTGCTGCTTTGTAATTATCAAATTCATGTAAACCTTTTACATTTATATGGATGCCTGCAAAAGCTTTTTTAGCTAAAGCTGTATATTTTTCGTAAGAAATTCCACCTGGTCTTGCAAAAGGTATAAACACAATGCTTTTAACATTTGCAAAGTGCTTTTCTAAAGTGGGTAATAAATACTCCAAATAACCACTCCCAAAAATGGTAGATGTACTTGCAACAATCATTTTTTTCATATCTCAAAAATAAAAAAAATGTTTTTAACAGAAGTTTATCAGATAATTTTATAAATTTAAAAGATTAATATGAAATTTGTTAAAATCATTGTTAATATGCAAAAAAAATTACTCCTATTATTTTTATTAGCATTTGTTGTAAGCTCTTCTTTTTCTCAATTAAGAAGAACAATTATAAATGGTAAAGTAACAGATTCTTTAAGTACGGTTAGAAATGCCAATATCATCAACTTAAAAACCAACCAAGGTACTTTTACTTCTGATAATGGTGAATTTCGAATTTTTGTAAAAGAAGGAGATTCTTTACGTTTTTCTTCTGTACAACACATTACAAAATTTGTAGTTGTAAAAAAGAATAATGTACTAGAAAAACTACTTAAAATAAAATTAAAATATAGAACAATTGTATTAGATAGCATTGTGCTAAAAAAACACAATTTAAGTGGTAGATTAGGTATAGACACCAAAGATGTACCTTTTAATAAAAAAGATTCACTTTTAAGAGAAGTCATGAATTTATCTGATGTAGATATGAATGTTGTTGGTCCAATAGACGAAATAGACAAAGCAAAACCACCTTTAAATAATACAGACCCAACTGTAAACTTTGCAGGTGCAGGTGCTAGTGTTACAATGGCTTTTAAACATTCAGAACGTTTGTGGGCATTAAGAAAAGAACTAGCTAGAAAAAAAGATTTTCCTTATAAAATCATGTCAGAATTAGGAGAAAAATTCTTTTTCGAGCAATTAAAAATACCTGTAGAAAATTACTTTCATTTTTTAGAATATTGCAATCCTTTAGGAATCGAGAAATTACATAAAGAAGATAAGGTTTTAGATATTATTAAAGTTTTTATAAGAGAAAGTAAAACCTACTTAGAAGTTATAAAAAAAGAGTAAATTGGCGCAATAATTGTTTTAATAACAAGTATGAAAATAAATAAACTATTACTATTCTTTTTAATAGCAACAATATTCTCTTTTACAAGCCACAAATATTATTTAAGTTTAACTCAAATTAAATTTAAAGAAAAAGCAAAAGCTGTTCAAATAATTACTAGCGTTTTTATGGATGATATTGAGCTGGCACTAAACAAAGATTACAACATAGATTTACAACTTACCACCAAAAATGAATTAAAAAATAACGATATCTATTTCGAAAAATACCTAAAAAGCAAGCTAAGTTTTAAAGTTAATGATATTGCTGCGAATTTTAATTACATTGGTAAAGAATATGAAGGCGATTTGGTTTACTTTTATCTAGAAATAGAAAAAATAAATCAAGTAAAATCTATAGATATAGACAATAAAATATTAATAAAACATTTTCCAGAACAACAAAACCTTATAAAATCTAAAGTAGGTTCAAAAAACAAAAGTATTCTGTTAACTAAAGAAAATCATCAAAATAAATTCAAATACTAATTCAATAAACAAAAACCAACAATTATGAAAAAACTGGGTTTTCTAATCCTTTCTATGTTTTTTATATCAAGTGCATTTTTGGCACAAGAATCTAAAACCAAACAAGGGCATACCAATCAGAACAAGTTTAAACAGTTAAAAGAACTTTTACCAACGCCTAATCTACAAAGAACTGCATCTGGTGCTCCAGGTATAAAGTACACGCAGCAAAAAGTAGATTATACTATGGATATTCTTTTAGATGATGCAAAGACCAGAATTTATGGTAATGAAACTATTACCTATCACAACAATTCAGATGATACTTTGCCATATTTATGGGTACAATTAGACCAAAATATGAGAGCTGCAGATTCTAAAACTCCAGATATTCAAACAAGCAGAATACCAAGTAAAACCTCAAAAACAAGATTTAACAAAGCTTATATAGAAACTCCTTTTGATGGTGGGTTTAAAATAGAAAGTGTAAAAAATATAGATGGCAGCAATTTATCACACACCATTAACCAAACAATGATGCGTATAAATTTAGCCCAACCCTTAGCATCTGGAGAAAAATTTCAATTTAAAATAAAATGGTGGTATAACATCAATAATCACAGAACACAAGGTGGTAGATCTGGGTACGAACATTTTACAGAAAACAGAAACAACAACTACGTAATTGCACAGTTTTATCCAAGAATGTGTGTGTATGATAATGTAGAAGGTTGGCAAAACGACCAATTTTGGGGAAGAAGCGAATTTGCTTTAGAATTTGGAGATTTTACCGTTAATATTACCACTCCAGAAGACCACATGTTAGGTGCTACTGGTATATTACAAAATCCAGAAGAAGTTTTTACTAGAAAGGAATTAAAAAGATTAGAAAAAGCGAAAAAAACTTTTGACAAACCAGTAATTATTAGAACCCAAAAAGAAGCTGAAAAAATAGAAAAAACAAAATCTAAAAAAACAAAAACATGGAAATTTGTTGCTAAAAATGTAAGAGATTATGCGTTTGCAAGTTCAAGAAAATTTATTTTTGATGCTATGGCTGTAGATATTAATGGTAAAACTGTAATGGCACAATCGTTATATTCTAAAGAGGCAAACCCTTTGTATGGAGACCATTCTACAAGAGCAGTTGCACAAACCTTAAAAACATATTCTAGATATACATTTGATTATCCTTACCACAAAGCAATCTCTGTAGATGGGCAAATGGGAATGGAATATCCTCAAATTTGTTTCAATCCAGGAAGACCCAATCCAGATGGAACCTATTCTGACAGAACAAAATACAGAATGATAAAAGTAACNATTCACGAAGTTGGACATAACTTTTTTCCAATGATTGTAAATTCAGATGAAAGACAATGGACTTGGATGGATGAAGGTTTAAACTCTTATATGGAAATGTTGGCAGAATTAGATTACGACCCTAACTTCCCTATCACAAGAGGATATCCAAAAAATATTGTAAGATATATGGCTGGAGATCAATCTAGAATTGCACCAATAATGTCTAAAGGAGACCATGTATATAGTTTTGGTAGCAATGCCTATGGAAAACCAGCTACAGCTTTATGGATTTTAAGAGAAACCATTATGGGTAAAGAGTTGTTTGATCATGCATTTAAAACCTATGCACAAAGATGGAAATTTAAACACCCAACACCAGCAGACTTCTTTAGAACTATGGAAGATGCTTCTGGCGTAGACTTAGACTGGTTTTGGAGAGGTTGGTTTTACACTACTGATGTTACAGATATTGGTATCGAAGGTGTCCGTAAATTTTATGCAAAAGACGCAACTAATGAAACAATAGAATTTATAGAAGATACAAGCGAAGGTTTATCTATAAACAAACCAAAAAAGGCAAAGTCTAAATATTTTTACGAAATTACTTATAACAAACCTGGTGGTTTAGTAATGCCTATTATTGTAGAATTTACTTATGATGATGGCACTAAACAAAAGAAAATGTATCCTGCAGAAATTTGGAGATATAATGACAAACAAGTTACCAAAGCAGTGCATTCAGATAAACAAATTACTAAAATTGTAGTAGACCCAGAGTTAGAAACTGCAGATGTAGACACCTCTAACAATAGTTTTCCAAGAAACAAAGAAGATGGGTTTAGTAAATTTAAAAATAAAATGAAAAACTAAATATTAATTACAAAAAATTTAAAACTGCTTCAAGAAACATTCTTTAAGCAGTTTTTTTTATAATAAAGATTTGTTAAAACATTAACAATATTTAACAAAATTGCATAGATATGCTTAATTTAGGCGACAGAATTTAAACAAAACAATCAAATATGAAAAAACTATCATTATTAGCTTTTTCTTTATTCTTCATTTCTTTTGTATCAATAGCACAAGAAAANAAAGTAAAGGAAAGCAAAACACAAAAAGGACACACAGACCAAAACAAATTCAGACAAATGAAAGATGTTTTGGCTACTCCAAATGACCAGCATAATGCGGCTGGTGCGCCAGGACATCAGTATACACAACAAAAAGTAGACTATGTTATGGACATTCGTTTAGATGAGCCTAACAATAAAATTTATGGTGATGAAGAAATCACATATCACAACAATTCTAAAGATTATCTAGAATATTTATGGGTGCAATTAGACCAAAATATGAGAGCAGATGACTCAAAAACTCCATTAGCAAAATCTAACAGTGCATCTGCATTTATAACACCAAACAACTTTAAAGGTTCTTTCATGAACGAAAAAAAAGGATTTGGGTACAATATTACAAAGGTAGAAAGTAATGGTAAACCATTATCACATACCATTAATAGAACCATGATGCGTATCAATTTATCTAAACCATTAGCTCCAGGTAAAACGTTTGAATTCAGAATTCAATGGAATTATAAAATAAACGACATCAACAAAGATGGTGGTCGTTCTGGTTTAGAAACTTTTAAAGACGGAAATAACAATTATACAATTGCACAGTTTTTTCCAAGATTAGCCGTTTACAATAATGTAGAAGGTTGGCAAAATATGCAATTTTGGGGTCGTTCTGAATTTGCTTTAGAATTTGGTGATTATGAAGTAAACTTAACGGTTCCTTCAGACCACATTGTAGAAGCAACAGGTACTTTACAAAACGAGAAAGATGTGTTAACAAAAACACAACGTAAACGTATGGAGAAAGCTAGAAAATCTTTTGACAAACCTGTTATTATTGTAACACAAAAAGAAGCTGAAAAAACTGAAAAAGGACGTGCAACTAGTACAAAAACATGGAAATTTAAGGCTCAAAAGGTTAGAGATTTTGCTTTTGCAACTTCTAGAAAATACATTTGGGATGCAATGGCTGTTAACATTAATGGTAAAACAGTAATGGCTACTTCTTTATATCCTAAAGAAGGAAACCCTTTATGGGAAGAGCATTCTACAAGAGCTGTTGCAACTACATTAATAGAATATTCTAAATTAACATTCGATTATCCTTATCCAAAAGCAGTTTCTGTGCACTCAGAAAGACAAGGTATGGAGTATCCAATGATTTGTTTCAACTTTGGACGTCCAAATCCAGATGGAACTTATTCTGACAGAACTAAAAAAGGAATGTTAGGAGTAATTATACATGAAGTTGGGCATAACTTTTTCCCAATGATTGTAAATTCTGACGAAAGGCAATGGACATGGATGGACGAAGGTTTAAANTCTTTCGTAGAAATTTTAGCAGAAGATGTTTATGACGCAGAATTATTTGCCTCAAACCCTGCAAANGAAATTACAAGATATATGGGCGGNGATCAAAGTAACATCTCTCCTATTATGTCTCAAGGAGATTACGTAAAACAATTTGGTCCAAATGCATACTCTAAACCCGCAGCAGGTTTATATATTTTGCGAAAAACAATTATGGGACCAGANTTGTTTGACCATGCATTTAGAACATATTCTCAAAGATGGATGTTTAAACACCCAACTCCAGAAGATTTCTTTAGATCTATGGAAGATGCATCTGGTATGGATTTAGACTGGTTTTTTAGNGGNTGGTTTTACACAACAGATGTTACAGATATAGGTATTAAATCTGTAAAACCATTATACTTAACTGACAAAGCAAGCGAAAGAGTAACTAAATTAAAAGAGCAATACAAACAGTATTTTGATAATTTAGGAGACTTAGTTTACATAACAGACAAAAAGGAAGATGCTAACCCAAATGCTATGAATAAATATGCAGATGGTAAAGAAGTACCTTCTTATATCTACTCTGTAGAGTTCGAAAAACCAGGAGGTTTAATTATGCCAATAATTGTAGAATTAACCTACGCAGATGGTTCAACTAAAAGAGAAAATTTCCCTGCACAAATTTGGATGAAAAGTGATACTTCTGCAAAAAGGGTATTTGCTTCTACTAAAGAAATTACCAAAATTGTAGTAGATCCAGATTTTGAAACTGCTGATGTAGATACTGCTAACAATAGCTGGCCTAAAAAAGAAGGTGATAAATTTGATGAATTTAAAAACAAAAGTAAAAACTAAATACTTTTAATTATTTAAATAAAAAGCCTCGTTTACAAATTGTAAACGAGGCTTTTTAAATTATAACTAATATTGATTATTCACCTGAATAACTCACAAAGTTTCTTGGAGTTTCGTAAAGTGTTACTTTTAAATCTAAATGACTGGGTAATAATTTTCTAAGTTTTTGATAGGTAACCACACAAATATTTTCTGCTGTAGGGTTTACATCTTTAAACTCAGGTACTTCTACATTTAAATTTTTATGATCAAAACAATCTTCAATTTCNGATTTTATATAGTTTTTTAAAATCCCTAAATCAAAAACATAACCCGTTTCTTTGTCTATTTCNCCNGTTAAAGAAACAATTAACTCGTAATTATGACCGTGGAAATTAGGGTTGCTACACTTGCTAAAAACAGCAACATTTTTTTCATCACTCCAATCTTTTCTATACAATCTATGAGCTGCATTAAAATGCGCTTTTCTATGAACGGTTACTTTAGGCATGGCTTAGTTTTTCGTAAGATTTTTTAAATATAATTTTAAACCACGCAGTATATAATTGCGGATTTTCTTCAATGTCTTTTTTTTAAACCACGCAGTATATAATTGCGGATTTTCTTCAATGTCTTTTTTTACATCCTCTAATGGCATCCATTTGTAGGCTTCTGCTTCTTCTTTATTTAATTTCGGTGCATCGTCATAATAACCAATCATCACATGATCTAGTTCATGCTCTGTTAAACCATTATCAAAAGGTGCTTTATAAATAAAAGAAAAAACCTCTTTTAAATCTGTGCTAAACCCCATTTCTTCTTGCAAACGTCTTTTACCAGCTTCTATATTGGTTTCTCCTTCTCTTTGATGTGAGCAACAAGTATTTGTCCATAATAAAGGCGAATGGTATTTAGAAACTGCTCTTTGTTGTAGCAT
>JGI26084J50262_1000516_pt1 | contig 22117 bp, 22 predicted proteins | sample SaaInl6LU_22_DNA_FD_50262 | JGI IMG/M metagenome (IMG submission 50262) | reverse complement strand
GCAATCAACTCAAGCACCCAAATATTGCGGCTCAAATGGCGCAATAGATACTGCGCCCGTCGGCTTAACTCTTCGCGTAACAAGGCCGATGTCATGGCGCCACTCTGCGCTTGGGTAATCGCAAAGGCCAAAAGAGCCGCTGCCGGATGCGTCAATGTTGATAAAGTCGATGCCGCCACCTCGCCGTTTCGATAGGCAGATAAAGCCTCGGTCAAATGTTTGGGGCGCCAAATATCCATGCGATAGAATTGATAGAGCTTCACACCGGCGATCGGCAGACCAATGGCTGACAATAGGGCTATCACCCATGTCACCACGCCGCCCTTGTCAAATAACAAAGTCCAAAACCCCGGCTCTGCGGGCGCCTCTTGGGCGAAGGCGGCGGGCACAAAGGCCCATAGAAAAGCGCATAGAATGACCGCAGAAAATCCGGCCGACTTTAGAAAATTACGAGACAACAGCATAAGAACCTCCACACGAAAGCTAAATACTAAAGCGAAAAAAAAACGCCGCCAGTAAATTCTGACGGCGTTCTTATTTTTCTCACTTCAAAGCAATGGCTATAGCGAACGAGCAACCAGCATCCGCATAATCTCATTCGAACCGCCATAAATCCGCTGCACGCGGGCATCGGTATACATACGGCTGATCGGATATTCATCCATATAGCCATAGCCGCCAAAGAACTGCAGACAAGTGTCGATGACTTCACATTGGCGCTCGGTTACCCAGAATTTGGCCGCAGCAGCTGAGTTGGCATCAAGCTCGCCTTTCAACAATTGCATGGTCAATTGATCTACCATAGCGCGCGCCGCCATCCATGTGGCTTTGCACTCGGCCAATTTGTATTGCGTGTTTTGATAGTCGAAGATTGCATTGCCGAAGGTCTTGCGCTCGCGCGTATACTCAACGGTAATATCGATCGCCCGCTCCATGGCGCCCAAGCCTTGAGAGGCAATGATCAAGCGCTCGGCAGGCAATTGCTGCATCAACTGATAAAAGCCACGGCCTTCCTCGCCGCCTAGCACGCTGGTGGCTGGCACTTTGACATTATCAAAAAACAATTCAGATGTGTCGGCGGCATGTTGGCCCATTTTTTCGAGATTGCGGCCGCGCGCAAAACCTTCTGTGCCATTGGTTTCAACCAGCACCAGCGAAATGCCTTTAGCGCCTTGGCTTGGGTCGGTTTTGGCGACAACAATCACTAGATCGGCGTGCTGACCATTACTGATGAAGGTCTTCGAGCCATTAACGACATATTGATTGCCCTCTTTCAGTGCTGTGGTTTTCACAGACTGCAAGTCGGAACCCGTGCCTGGCTCCGTCATGGCAATGGCGCAGACCATTTCACCGCTGGCCATTTTTGGCAAAATATGCGCCTTCTGCTCATCTGTGCCATAGGCGTTGATATAATGCGCGCAGATCAGCGAATGCACGGTATTGCCGAAACCGACAACCCCAGTACGTTCCATTTCTTCCACCAAAATCGCTTCATGGCGATAGTCGCCACCAGCGCCGCCAAACTCTTCCGGAATGGAAGCGCACAGCAAACCAGCAGCGCCTGCTTTGTTCCAAGCTTCACGATCGACGATGCCCTGTTTGGTCCATTTTTCAGAATGGGGTGCGAATTCGCGCGTGTAAAATTTATTAACCGCGTCTTTGAAAATCTCAAGATCTTCGGTCATCCACGGTGGATTATATGTATCAAGCATGTTTTTAACTCCCTAACAGGCCATGACTATAGGGGTAGACGAAAGGGTCGGCAAGATTTAAGGCCGCGACATGTTGTGCCTATTTTCCGGTGAATTTTGGCCGTCGTTTGTCCTGAAAAGCGGTGACCGCTTCCTGATGGTCCGCGCTCATATTGGTTAGCGCCTCATAGCCCATGGCGGTTTCCATGGCCTGCACCGCCATTTGCCGCAGTGGCATATTAACAATGCTCTTGGTCCAATTGATCGACTGTGTGGCACCATTAGCCAGACGCTCAGCCAGCTCATAGGCGCGCGGCAATAACGCATCCGGTGCCAAGAGGTGATTAACCAACCCCAATCGATAGGCTTCGGCCGCCGGTATCATATCGCCGGTCATTAAATATTCTTTAGCTCGATTGAAGCCGATAAGTTGCGGCCAGATCAGCGCCCCGCCATCGCCAGCCACTAGGCCCATGGCAACATGCGGGTCGCCAATTTTGGCCGTCTCTGACAGCATCACCACATCGCACAGCAAAGCAATCGATGCGCCCAGGCCAGCGGCTGGCCCATTAACAGCACTAATGATTGGCTTTTCCAATTCCAACAGACCCATGACAATGGCTTTGGCATCGGCGCCAATGTCGGCGAATTTTTTCGGCTCATCGATCATTTCTTGGAACCAATCAATATCGCCGCCGGCGCAAAACGCGCCACCCGTGCCGGTCAGCACAAACACATCCGCCTTGTCATATTGGGCCGCGCGAAACACATGCGCTAAATCTTCGTGCATTTGTTCGTTCACCGCATTAAACGCCTCAGGCCGGTCAATGCGAATGGTTGCCACATTGCCGCGCGCCAAATCTGCATGGCGTTCAATCGTCAACGTGTCATATTTGGCTTTAAATCCGTGGCTCATCGGCATCCCTCGCTACAATTGCATGGTCTCATGATAACCGCCCAGCATTACCCGACCGACCAACTCATAGGTGCTGGCACTGGCAATCATATGTTGGGTCATGGTTTCTGCATCGCGCAACCGCCGTTGTATCGGCGAGCTTAAATATACCGATGTGCCTCCCGCGAGGTCGTGGATAATCCGCACGACAGCCACTGATTGACGTACCGCATGGGTCGAAACTAGCCGCAAATCCGCTTTTTTCCGGTGTCATCTCAACGCCGGCGCAAACGTCCTGCCAAATTCCTGCCAAAGTATCGCGATACAGAAGCCGCGTGGCGCGCAAGGTCGCCTCGGCTTGCGCCAATTGGCTTTGNACACCGCTTTTTTCCGCCAAAGTGCGGCGCTCACCGGCACCTTTCTTGACCCCGACGAAGCGCNTGAAATCTTCAATCGCCGCCCGCGCATTGCCCAGCGCAACCGCCCCGACACCGGCCGCCAAAAAGGCAAAATACGGCATTTGATATAATGGCCCATCATGCCATGGCAGATCTTTGCCAATCGCATAGCTATGGGCGNCGGGAATCCGTGCTTGGCTCAGCTCAACATCGCCCGAGGACGTGCCCTTTAACCCTAAAGTATGCCATGTATCGTGAAANTGTATAAGCTCACGAGGCGCCATAACTAGCCGCATTTCTGNGGTTTTTGGGTCATCATCAGGGTTTTCAGTCAGCAAACAACCAAGGCCGATATAGTCAGCATTGGCCGAACCGGAAGCCCATGCCCAGCGTCCCGAAACGACATAATCGTCGCCATCGCGATAGCCACGGCCATTGGGCGCAAAAATACCGCACGTAATGCGGTTTTCAGCGGCAAACATGGGTTGCGCAATATCCGCTTTGATAAATGCAGACCCGAGCGCCGCCGTCGCGCCAATCATGCAAACCCAAGCGCTGGCCGCATCATATTGCGCCAATTTTTCCAAGCGGGCCATGCCGTCGACCGGTGACAGCTCATGGCCGCCCAAATCACGCGGCACAAACATAGAAAACATACCTTGCGCCGCCAGTTGACGCGCAAATTCAGCTGGCAAACGCCGCCCCGCCTCAATCTCATCCGATAGGCTAGCGGCCTGCAGGCACACCGCATCAAATTGTTTCGTGCTCAAGGCTTGTTGTTGCATTAGGTCTCTCCTCTTGCCAAAGCTTATGACAAGAAGATGTGGTTTGCAAAGCGCTAACCGACGTCGAGATCAATCCACAAAGGCGCATGGTCAGATGGCCGCTCCCAACCGCGCCCATCGCTGAGGACTTGATAATCGCTGACCTTATCTGAGAGCTTTGGCGTCACCCAGATATGATCCAGCCGACGGCCACGATTTGACTCAGCCCAATCCCGCGCCCGATAGCTCCACCAGCTATAGAGTTTTTCTTCTGGCGGCACAAACCGACGCGCCACATCATCCCAATCTAGCGTCGCCTGCAGACCGGCCAATTTTTCAATCTCAATCGGCGTATGGCTAACCGTCTTTTGCAAGGCTTTGGACGACCACACATCATGTTCACCGGGGGCGATATTAAAGTCTCCCAAAATGACCGATTGCAGTGTCGCCTTTTGCTTGGCCTGCGCCTTAAAAATTTTGGTCATCTGCGCCAGAAAGGCCATTTTGTGAGCAAATTTTTCATTGATCTGCGGGTCCGGTTCGTCACCCCCCGCCGGCACATAAAAGTTATGAACGCTTAGCGGCCCCGACGCCGTGTCAAAGATGGTTTCAATATGGCGGCCATCGCCCTTCTTGCAATAATCAACAATATGACTTTCCGCAATCGGCACACGCGACAAGGTCGCCACACCGTGATAGCCCTTCACGCCATTTTTGGCGATATGCGGATAGCCGAGCTTATGCATGATTTTTTCCGGAAAACTATCATTCGGACATTTGGTTTCTTGCAGGCAAATCACATCCGGTGAAATTTCCGCCACCAATTTTTCCACTAAGGGTGCGCGCAAGCGAACCGAATTAATATTCCAAGATACAATACGCATGGCTATCTCCTCAGCGCCGCGATTAAAATAAATTCAAAGTTTGGCCGGTCAACGCCAACGGCCAATGGCCATATTCAAACAAACGATATTTCAGCATCAGCGGATGATTCAACGCGTCTTCGCCCATTTCCATATCATCATTCTGCGCCGCCTCAACCGCCGCCGCAGCCAGCACCAGCGCCGCCCCATGCGCCGCTTGCTGGCCAGCGCCGACCGCTAAATCGATTATATGGTCAGGCAGTTCATCGGCCATATATAGCGCTTCCTCAGCCATTTCGCGCAACACGTCACTGAGCTGAGCGGCCAGATGCGATAACATTACACCCAGCCCTTCCTCGCTCACGCCGCGCAGGGCTTGATCAAGCAAAGCAGCGCGCAATTGCTCTTCGGCCTCCCAAGCTTGTGTATTCATATCAAGGGTTTCCGAGGCGTCTAGCGCATCGTCCCAATTCAACACCGCGATCGCATCTGCGTGCGGATAGCCCAGCGTATCTAGATAGGCGCGGGCGATTTGCTTGGTCTCCTCGCCAAATGGCTCGCCCAATGAGGCAAACCACGGCGCCCGCACCGCCTCTTGCGCAAATTCGCGCAAGGCTGACAAAACCGGTATTTCAGCCTCAAGGGCCAAAAGGTTTTCCGCGCTATCGTCCCAGTCGGAACCATTGCCATATTCGCTCATTTACTCTCCACTTTCATCTTCTTGTACAAAAAACCTTGAATTGGGTAGGCTGTCGACCACGCGCACTTCGGTGAGGGCAAATTGCGTCACCAAATTCTGCGCATCGGTAATTTGCCAGCCAATGAGACGCATTGTCGGATGCTCAAAAACCAAGGTCATGAGACCCGCCGTTTCGCCGTCATCGCCATCGACCAATGTCACTTGAGCGCGACCGCCCTCAATTAAAATTTCCTTCACATTGGCCGGTGAAATCGGCTTATCCCAAACATCGCGCATCAACTGCAGCGGCGTCACCGAGACCGGATAACGATTGGCTTCAGCGCCGGGCGCCTCTTGCACGCTAATCCATGGCCCCGACACAGTGATAATGCTTTGCGCCTCGTCCTCATAGGCAAACCGCATTTTGTCGGGCAAGGCGAGGGCGAATGTGCCGCGTAAAAGCCCACCATTGGGGGCGCGTTGCAAGAACCGGCCCGTCTGCGGCGGCAGCGCCAGAAGCGCTTGGCGTAATTGCGTTAGGCTCAGTTCTGGAGGCGGTTCAGCCGCTTGCGCTGGAGCAATGATAAGTCCACAGGCCAGCGTCAGCATGGCGCAAAACCGGCCGAAAGAACTGCCAAAAGGGATCAATGTTTGCCTGCCAAAATCTCGCGCTTGCCGGCGTGGTTGGGTGGGCTGATGACGCCCTGTTCTTCCATTTGCTCAATCAACCGCGCCGCGCGATTATAGCCAATTTGCAAACGACGCTGAACATAACTGGTTGAGGCGCGGCCATCGCGGGTGACAATTGCCACCGCCTGATCATACAGGCTGTCGCTCTCTCCGCCACCGCCAAGCAGATCGGCAATCTCCTCAGGCGGCTCTTCGGTCACCTGTTCAATATAATTTGGCACCGCTTGTTTTTTCAAGAAGCTAACGACTTTTTCGACCTCTTCATCCGATACGAACGGCCCATGCACACGCTGAATGCGCCCGCCGCCGCCCATGAATAGCATATCGCCCTGTCCCAATAATTGCTCCGANCCCTGTTCGCCCAGCACCGTGCGGCTGTCGATTTTCGAGGTCACTTGAAACGAAATCCGGCTAGGGAAATTAGCCTTAATAGTGCCGGTAATCACATCGACAGAAGGGCGCTGGGTCGCGGTAATCAAGTGCACGCCCGCGGCCCGCGCCATTTGCGCTAGGCGCTGCACCGCCGCCTCAATATCCTTGCCGGCGACCATCATCAAATCAGCCATTTCATCAATCACCACCACAATAAAAGGCAGAACTTCAGTTTCAATGGTTTCTTCTTCAAACATTGGTGCCCCACTATCGGGGTCAAAGCCGGTTTGCACACGGCGGCTCAAGGTTTCGCCCGTGCGTTGGGCCTCAGCCATGCGTTCGTTAAAGCCCTCAATATTCCGCACGCCAATTTTGGCCATTTTGCGGTAGCGGTTTTCCATTTCCTGAACTACCCATTTCAGCGCCACCACCGCTTTCTTTGGTTCGGTCACCACTGGTGCCAGCAAATGCGGAATGCCGTCATAAACCGACAGCTCCAACATTTTCGGGTCGACCAAAATCAATCGGCATTGGTCCGGCGTCATCCGATAGAGCAAAGATAAAATCATCGTGTTAATGCCCACTGACTTGCCAGAGCCGGTGGTGCCTGCAACCAAAAGGTGGGGCATTTTTGTCAGGTCAGCCATCACTGGCCCGCCGCCAATGTCCTTGCCCAGCGCCATGGTCAGTTTGCTTTTGCCGCTTTCAAAATCGGCGCTGGTCAGAAGCTCGCGCAAAGAAACAATCTCGCGCGTCGCGTTGGGCAGTTCAATGCCAATGACATTAGCCCCCGGCACGGGCGCCACCCGACAGCTCACCGCACTCATTGAGCGGGCAATATCATCCGACAGGCCAACCACCCGCGATGAGCGCACGCCAGCAGCAGGTTCCAATTCATACAAGGTCACGACCGGGCCAGGCCGCACCTTGCCGACCGTGCCGCGCACCCCAAAATCTTCCAAGACCGATTCCAACAAGCGCGCATTGGCTTCCAAGGCGTCCTTGCTCAACACATTGGCTGGCTTTTTAGCGCGAATTTCATTTAGCAGGCGTAGCGGTGGCAGTTCAAACTTGCCACTGGAATCAAAGCCAAGGCTGGGTTGCGCTTCGCGGGCGGCGCGGCGGCCGGCTTTCGGCGTCGTCTTTTTGGCCTCAACCGTTACCCCGGCCAGAGCAGCGGCCGGTGCTTGCTTGACCGGCATGACATCCTCGACATCATCGGCCGCCACCTCAGGCTCATCGGCTGGCTGGCGACGCAGGCGCAAGATTTGCCCAACGCGCTGCAAAGGTGCGAACCAAGAGGCGCGCGCAAACAATCCGCCAATGGCCTGAATGGCTTGGCGCGTATAACGCAGATTTTTCAGCCCCCGCCATATGGCCGCCAAGCTTGTGCGCAACCATGCCGCCGAGGTCAACGCCAAGGTCAAGCCGGTCAGGCCGAGAGCGACAGCCACCGATTGTTCACTGACACGACTTGGATAGATCGACCAAGCGCCCAAAACAGCGTCCAAGCCATCGGCCAAAATTTGCCCAATAGCCCCGCCAGGAAACGGCGCATACGGCGAGGCCGCGAGGCCATAAATTGCGAGCCCCATGCTGGTCAGCAAAACCCCAAAGACGCCAGCGATGAACCGCCAATTCGGATGGCTCACCGGCAGACGCCGCAAACGACGCAGGGCATAGGCCAACATTGGCAACAAAGCCAGCCAAACACCATGGCCGATGACTTGGTAAACCGCGTCGGCAAAAACAGCCCCCGGTGTGCCCAACCAGTTGCGTGTGGCGTCAAGGCTTGTGGTGTTCCAGCTTGGGTCTGCTGGGTTGAAACTAATCAAAGCGGCGGCCATTAGCCCGATGACGACCAGAAGGGTGACAGCCGCNAATTTCGATATGCCGGCAGAAATTTNGAGGCCGAGCGACCGAGCCNCTTTGCTGGCGCGATCNTGCCAACTCATGACGCCACCTCATGCGCAGCGGCCATTGGCGGCGAGAGGTGGGTGGCAATATCTCTCAGCGCGNTTTCGGTTTCCTGCAAATCGCCGACCAGCGCAATGCGAATATAACCGTCGCCGATATTCTGACCATCGGCACTGGGCCGCGTTAAATAAGCGCCGGGCAAAACCCGAAGGCCCAATTGCTGCCAAAGCTGCAAAGCTGCGGCCTCGCCATTGTCGACCGGCAACCAAAGAAAAAGCCCGCCCGGTGGCCGAAAAAAGCCCGGCCAATTGGAAAAGATTTTCTCTGCCATATCAAATTTTTGCTGATACAGCGCGCGGTTGTCGCTGACATGCACGTCGTCCGCCCATGCTAAAGCAGCAGCATTTTGAACAGCTATTGGTGATTGTGGCGCGGCAATCATCCGCAAATCAAAAAACTGTTGCATTAACTGCGCCCCACCAGCGCAAAAGCCGCTCCGCAAGCCTGGCAAATTACTGCGCTTAGACAAAGAGTGAAACGCCATCACGGGCGCATCCGTGTCTTTATGTTGCTGCATGATTTGCAAAATCGACGGCGGCGGTGTGGCCTCATGAGCGCGGTCATAGATTTCTGCATAACATTCATCAACCAAAAGAATAAACCCATAGCGCTTGGCCAAATCATAGGCTTTTTGCAAGTAATCAAGATTTGCAATCGTGCCTTGCGGATTGGCCGGTGAACATAAATATAAAGCCCGCATGCGCGCCAATGTGGTTTCCTCAAGCGCTTCAAGATCGGGCAAAAAGCCCGTGGCTTCACTGGCGTCAAGATAGAGCGGCGTCGCACCGGCAGCGGTGACTGCGCTGGCATAGACTTGATAAAATGGGTTGGGCATGGCCATCAGCCCGTCGGGTTTGGGCGGCGCCAATTGAGCCGCCAAAAACAAGCCTTCGCGCGTGCCATTCAACGGCATTATTTGNGCCGCCTCNGCCAAGCTNTCAGCGGCAATACCAAACCGACGGTTTAACCAACCGGCCACCGCCTCGCGCCAAGCTGGCAGACCTGCGATTGGTGGATAGCGCCTATAGCTATCGGTTTCGGCGGCCAATGCCTGCAAAACAAAATCTGGTGCCGGATGGCGCGGCTCGCCAATCGCCAGCGATATCGCGGGGCGCCCCGGTTGATGCGCGTCCAACAAACCACGCAAGCGCGCGAATGGGGATTGGACCCCAGATTTGGGCAGGGCGTCAGCTCGCCGGTGTGGCATGTGTTTCTCCTAAAAATAAACCCGCAAAGGGCTCTACGCCCCTCACGGGTTTATCGAATCAGCCTGACCTACATTAACGCGGAGTTGGCGCTATGGTCAAAGCAGCATTCACATTTTGTCTTAACCGCCCAAGCCAGTTTCAGGATTAGCGGCAATTTTGTGGATCGATAAATCCGCCCCTTGACGCTCTTCCTCTTCGGTCAAGCGAATGCCAATCGTGCGTTTCAGCAGACCATAGATAATCAATCCGCAAATCGCTGCAAAGGCACAACCGGCGACAGTGCCAATAAGTTGACTGATCANGCTTACGCCGCCCAGACCGCCAAGCGCCTGCTGGCCGAAAATACCACAAGCAATGCCGCCCCAAGCGCCAGCCAAACCATGCAGCGGCCAAACGCCCAACACATCGTCGACTTTCAATTTTTCTTGGCAATAGATGAACAAATAGACGAAGAGAATACCGGCGATGGCACCAGTTACCAGCGCGCCAATTGGGTGCATAACATCAGAGCCGGCGCATACCGCCACCAGACCCGCCAAGGCGCCATTGTGCACAAAGCCCGGGTCAGATTTGCCAAATAACAACGCCGCCAAAAGTCCGCCGACCATGGCCATTAATGAATTGACCGCGACCAAGCCAGATACGCCTTCGAGAGATTGTGCGCTGACCACGTTGAAGCCGAACCAGCCAATGCACAGCAACCAGCTGCCCAATGACAACCAAGGAATAGATGATGGCGGAAAGGCTGAGCCGCGGGGGCCATAACGTCCAAGACGGGCGCCGAGCATGACAACGGCAGACAGGGCTAACCAGCCGCCAACGCCGTGCACCACAACCGAACCGGCGAAATCATGGAAGCTGGCGCCGAAGCTTTCTTCCAGCCAGCTTTGGAAACCAAAATTGCCGTTCCATACAATGCCTTCAAAGAAGGGATAGACCAATCCGACAATAACAGCGGAGGCCAAGAGTTGTGGGCCGAAGCGCACCCGCTCGGCGATGCCGCCGGAGATGATCGCTGGAATGGCTGCGGCAAACGTCAGCAAGAAAAAGAATTTGATTAACGAAATGCCCTGAGGGCCGTAGGTCTCATTGCCAGCCGCGCCACTAATCACACTGGCTGACGACAAAAAGTCGACGCCATAAGCAACCGAATAACCAACAAAGAAATAAGCCACAGTCGACACGCCAAAATCAGAAATGATTTTAACCATCGCGTTAACTTGGTTCTTGCTGCGCACCGTNCCGACTTCTAGAAACGCGAAACCTGCGTGCATGGCAAAAACCAAAATGGCACCCATGAGAATGAAAAAGACGTCGCCGCCTACNAGTGTATGTGTCATTTGAACCCCCAATACAAAAAATGAACTTATGCAAGTTGCGTGCCAAAGCGGCCATGGCCTCAAGTGCCCTGCGTTCTGTCAGTTTTCGAGCCGCGTAAGGGCAGCCGTCTCGCAAAAGCGAGAAATCTGCCTGTTTGTTAATCGAGCCCTGTACTTGTGCACAATATTTGTGCAGTTTTCCTNGCCATGCGCCGGAATGGGGCGGCAAATCCGCCCAAATGGCGTGCTTGGGTCTAGACGGGCTGGCAATATTGAGGCAGTGTCAGCCGATGACGAGACTTCAGACAGCCCCACCAATTCTTATCGCTGGCCAAGGCAATGGCGCCAAAGTCGCTGCCCTTGCGCTGGTGGCGGCGGGGTTTCATGTGCACATCGAGCCGCCTCGGCCATTGGCCGATATGCCAGACTGGCAGAATGTGCTAGCGCTCAGCCCGGCCGCCCGTTTGATGCTTGAAACCTTGGGTATTTGGTCGCAATTAGACCTGCCCAGCACCGAGGTTACAAATCTTATTGTGCACGGGCAAAAGCCTCAACGCCAATCGTCCTTGCTGCCGCATTCCTTGGGGTTTGCGCCAAATCAAACTGATGAGGCAACAGCCGAGGCAGTTGATGTCATGGCGTATATAGTCAGCTTGGCGAGCCTTAGTCGGGCAATCGATACGCGTTTTGCCGCCTGTAAAAATATCACCCGCCTACCAGCGATGATTGCCGATCACAATCCGCGCAGCAAAACCGTAGAGCTTGAGAATGGTGACCAACAGCCATGTGGACTTTTGGTCGATGCGACCCGCGCAGCACGGCCATGGCGCGATACGGCCGCCCATCAGGCAGATTACAAAACCGTGGCCCTTACCGCTGAAATCGCCAGCCAGCGCCCGCATGGTCATATGGCGCAGCAAATTTTCACCGCCTCGGGGCCATTGGCGCTTTTGCCCCTGGCTGATGCGCATCGCTTGGCACTCATCTGGTCGCTACCGGAACGGCGCGGCCACGCCTTGGCCGCGGCAGATGCAGCTATTTTCAACCATGAATTAAGCCGCGCGACGGAAGGTTTTTTTGGCCCGCTTGAGGTCATCGGAAAACCCGCCAAGCAGCCGCTTTTGCTGCATTTAGCACATGATTTCGTCGCCCCGGGACGGGTGCTGATTGGCGATGCGGCGCACATTATTCACCCGCTCGCCGGACAGGGGTTCAACCTGACCCTGCGCGACATTGCTGAACTGGCCGATTGCCTGCACCATGGTCGACATCTGGGACTGGCCAGCGATGATTTTAGCATGTTGGAAGCTTACCAGACCCACCGCCGCAGCGATGCTGGCCTTACTGTCGCCGCCACCGACGGCTTGAACCGGATTTTCTCAACCCGTCACAGCCTGTTAACCGGCTTAGCCAGTCTCGGGCTTGGGGTAAGTGATGGTTTGGCGCGCCGGTTTCCGGAAATGCGCCGCGCTTTTGCCGCGCAGGCCGATTACGGTACCAGCCCACCGGCACGCCTGATGCGCGGCGAGAATTTCACCGACTAATCAGCCCTCAAGTTTACGCGCCTCTTCCGGCAACATAATCGGAATGCCGTCGCGCACGGGGTAAGCCAGTCCGGCGTCTTTGGAAATTAATTCACTGGTCGTCTTATCAAGCGTCAGCGGTCCGCGGCTCACCGGACACACCAAAAGCTCCAGCAAATGCGCGTCTGGCCATGACGGGGTTTTCGCGTCAGCATTGTCTTCTTGCGGGTTTTCTTGCGATGTCATTTTCGTTCCTACTGCATTGAATTATCATTGCTGCCATTCGCCGAGGCCATTTGCGCCAACACCATTTCGGTCAAAGCAATCAAAATATCGGCCCGCTGCGCTAGACTATCAGCCTCCAGAAGGGCTTGTTTTTCCTGCGGCCCATAGGGGCTAATGATCGACAGCGAATTGACCAAAGCTTCATTACCCGATTGCTCGATCCCGTCCCAATCGGCGGTCATGCCATTGGCATCGAGATAGCGACGCACGACATCCAGCAAACTATCGCGGTCGACATCCAGCGCGCCGACATCAGAAATCAGATCGCTATCAAATGACTGGTAATTCGGACGCACTTGCCGATAGGCGGTGGTCACGGGCAATTCTTCGTCGACACGGAAGCGGCAAATACCAGTTAAGCTGACCACCATGCGGCCATCATCGGTTTCACTGAAAGAGGTGATGCGCCCGAGACAGCCGGTCTGCATTAATTTTGTCGGGCCGCTGGCTTCTTCCGCTGTCTTTGGCGGCACTGGCTGAATGATACCGAGAAAGCGGCCATGGGCCAGACTGTCCTCAAACATTTTCAAATAGCGCGGCTCAAAAATATTCAGCGGCAATTGTCCGCGCGGCAGCAACAGCACGCCCTCAAGCGGGAACACTGGAATTGTGGCTGGTAGCTCACTGGTGGTTTTGAACTTCTGACTCATGGGCTTCCTAGCTAAACAATAAAGACGATAATTGCCGCCGCCCGGCGACGACAACCTCATCAGCGGCGCCATAGGCGTCAAAGAATTCTAATAATTGGCGACGCGCGGCATTGTCGTCCCAATCGCGATTGCGGGCGATAATTTCGATCAGGGCAGCGATCGCTTCTTGGCGACGCCCCGCCCCGTGATAGGCCAGCGCCAGATCAAACCGCGCCTGATGATTATTGGCGTCGGCCTCAAGCGCTGCCAACAGCGCGCTATCATCCACCAACTCAGCCGCTTTATCGGCCATTTTTTCAGCCAGCGCCAAGGCCGCGCGGGCGGCCAAAATATCTGGGTCATTACTGGTCGGCGGGGCCATCTCCAGAGCTTGCTGCGCCGCCGGTAAATTATCCATTTGCAAATGACACTGCGCCAGTCCGGCAATAGCGCCAACATGCGTAGGTTCCATGCCAATTACATCAGCAAAGGCTTGGCCGGCGGTGGCAATATCGTTTTGCTCCAGCGCCTCTTGCGCCGCCTGCATCAGCTGGTCGACCGGCGAGGGGCCCATATCGGCGCCAAGATTTTTTTCGATAAAGGCTTTGACCTCGCTCTCTGGCAGGGCACCCATAAAGCCGTCGACTGGCTGGCCATTTTTGAACGCAAAAACCGCCGGTATGGATTGCACCTGCAATTGCTGCGCCACCGCTGGGTGCTCATCAATATTCATTTTCGCCAAGCGCACCTGACCCTGCGACAGGCCGATTAATTTTTCCAGCACTGGGGTCAATTGTTTGCACGGGCCGCACCATGGGGCCCAGAGGTCTAGCAACACCAGCTGGCTTTTCGAGGCTTCGATGACCTCGGCCATAAAATTCTCTGTCGTCACATCCAGAATGTTCGCGGCCGCATCATTTGCGGCGGCGTCAACTGCGCCATTGGCGGCCATTATATCGTCAAGATTATTGCTCATTGATACTTCCTTTGCTCTAACATGGTGTCTTTCAAGCCGATTGCCAACCCCAGACGCGCTTTAACTGATTTTTGCTGCGATATTGTATGGAAACAGGCTTGTCAAACAGCAGACAATGGTGCATAAATCGCCTCGCTGTTAAGCAACAGCCATCTGTGATGCGGGCGTAGCTCAGGGGTAGAGCACAACCTTGCCAAGGTTGGGGTCGTGAGTTCGAATCTCATCGCCCGCTCCAGATAGTCTTTCAAAATTCTCCGAATTAACAAAAGCTTCGGCTCCGCGGCCGCACTGCACGCGTCTTGGCCATTCCAACTCGCGCACAGGCAGAATTTATCTACTTCTGCGCGTTATTTATTTGGCTTGCCCTTAACTGTTGAGCGCAGCAGCCGGCGGATAAACAGCCAGACCAGCGGCACGGTAAGACCAACCAAGGCCGCCTTCACCAAAATTGGATCAAGCGATGGGACATGGCTGACCAATAGATCCGCCGGATAAAAAAGCAGGTTCACCAGATAATAGCTAATCGCCACCGTCGAAACGCCCTCAACCGTGTGCTGCAATCTTAATTGCCTTTGCGAGCCAATGTTCAGCGACGCCAGCAATTCAGCGTTTTGCCTTTGCAAGCTCAGCTCAATACGGGTCTGCAAAAACGTCGCCATATTGCCAACCTGCTCGGCCATATTATGGCGCTGATGTTCGGTCGATTGATAAGTGGCAATGGCCGGGCGCAGGCGGCGTTCGAGAAACCCACCAACGGTGATGCGGTTGTCAAAATCAGACTCCTGCAAAGACGACAGCCGCGCCTGCACCAAAGACCAATAGGCCTGACAGGCACTAAACCGGAAAGACGTCTGGCGCCAAATATCTTCCAGCTCGCCCGCCAGTTGGCTGAGCTTTTGAAACCGTGCCTCGGCTTTCAACGTGTCATCAGCCTGCGGCGTGTCATTGGGAATTTCTTGTGCAATCTCGCCAAGTCGCGNTTGCGCCGCGCGCGCATGCGGCAAACCAATGGCGGCAAATGAGCGATAAGTCTCTATCTCCAGCACTTGCAATGCGACGCGGCCAACATCGCGCACGTCGGCATCGGCATCAAAAGCCAATTCAATTTTTGTGTGCCCATCCTCGGCTACTTTGAAATCAAAAAACACATCGGCCAAGCCTGCTTCCAACCGACTGGCGCAGGTCCAGCTCTCATTGCTGCCACCGCGCACCACACAATGGCAATCAACCGCCACCACAATCTCGCCCTGCATTTGCGACAACCAGCCATCCGGCAAATGCGTTGCCGCCGACTGGCCGGTGGATTTTTCGTCAATCACTGTCACCGATACAAATTCCGTATGGCGCTCAATATTAAATCTGACGCCATCATGTGTGGCACGAATGAGCTTGCCCTTTTCGGCAATATCCCAATCAACATTGGGCAGCACTTCAGCCATGCTGTCTTGCACAGACACAAAGGCGTTCTGGCCACTCAAGCAAAGTCTAAAAATTGCCGTTGGCAGGCCGAAACGCGGAAATGGGCGCGCGTTGAGCTCATCGGTAACATCATTCAACCGCCAGTCGCGCTTGTGCTGGCCAGATTCTGGCGCCTGCCACGTGTCAGATTTCTGCTCACTCATAAAAACCCCTATTCGTGTTTTCCAGCGACCCAACCGGCCGCCACCAAATGGCTGTCGGCGAAAGCCAATGGACTATCTTCCAGCGCCGTCGCCAATGTGTCATTCCATCGGTTCAAAAACCCAAAAGCCGCGACCACGGCAATAATCTCAGCAATTTCAGCTTCGCTATAATATTGCCGCGCCGCCGCAAAATGGTCATCGCTGGCCGCATTGGGCACGCTGGCCGCCGCTTGCGCCAAACGCAAAGCCGCGCGCTCGCCATCGCTAAAAAGCGGGCTGCTGTCAAACGACCACAGGTTTTCAATTTTCTCCGCCGCAATGCCGCGATGATGCGCACTATGGGCGGTGTGCGCTTGGCAATAATTGCACCCCGCAGCCGCACTGGCAACATGGGCAATCAGTTGTCGCAGGCCGCCATCCAGCAAGCCATCGGGGCCGAGAATGGCTCCAAAAAAAGTCAGAAACCCGCGCAGAATATCAGGCCGATGGGCCATCATTTTGAGCGAATTGGCTTCAAACCCCATCACCGCCGCCGCCATCGCCAATTCTTCTGAGACTTGTTCTTGAACCTCATCGGGTGCGGGCGACAATCGGGTCATGGGCTTCTCCTCATAAATTTCAGGGGCTTATTCTGGCTTCTTTTTCAGGGTAACAAAATTCGCTGTCGACGACCCCGTCGCCAACAAGCGACCCTCGGCGTCATATAATTCGCCCTCGATAAAGCCAACAGATTTGCCGCGCCGAATGACACGGCCAACCGACAACAAGCGTCCCGGGCGGGCCGGTGACAACATGGAAACTTTGATTTCAAGCGTTGGGCTAATCTGCCCCCAGTCTAAATTCAGGCCAATCGCGAAGGCCATGGCGTCATCCAACATGGCCGCGACATTGCCGCCCTGAATGCCGCCCCATTTATTGCATAGCTGGTCACTGGCGTTGAAAGCCATTTCAACAATGCCATTGTCCTTATCAACCGCCAGTAAATCCAAACCCAAATGCGCNGATGTTGGCGACGGTTTTTTGTCAGCCGATTTAACATTCGGCGGCCAGGCTTCTTTGTCTACGCTAAAGCCGTCGCGGCGGGTTCCGAAAACCTCGACATCAAACGCATATGAACTCATGAACGCCCCCTAACGGCCAAATGATAATCTGCTATCACGATAAACACGCGGCGCCGGCTTTTCAAGTTTTCCAGCTCTGGCTTGATGACCGGCAAAGTGCTAGTTTCGCGCCATGACCCTTGATAGCTCAGTTTGGGCGCTTGCGCCGCAACATATTTTATCGCTGCCAATTTCGGCCTCTGACATTGATGACTTCGGCCATGTCAATAATGTCGTTTATTTGAACTGGATGGCGCACGCCACATGGGATCACTCAAAGGCTCTAGGTTTTGACTTCGCCGACTATCAACAACGCGATTGCGGATTTGTCGTAACACGTCATGAAATCGATTATCGCGCCGCTAGCTTTGTCGGGGACACAGTGCATATTGCCACTTGGGTGACACAAAATGATCAACGCTTGCGGCTGCGGCGACGTTTTCAAATGGCTTCACAGAAACAGCAAATTATTTTGGCTTCGGGCATGAGCGACTTTGCCACCATGAAAATTTCTACCGGACGCGCCTGTCGCATGCCAGCAGATTACGCGACGGGCTATCCGGTCATTTCTGGTGCTGAAGAGGTTTTTGCACTGCGTCGCTAGCGCGCCAAACGATAGCCGCCGTCTTCGGTCAGCAAAAGCTTGGCCTCCGACGGATTGCTTTCAATTTTCTGCCGCAAGCGATAAATATGAGTTTCCAATGTGTGCGTGGTGACTTGCGCATTATATCCCCAAACTTCGTGCAGCAGCGTTTCGCGCGCCACCGTCACATTGCCTTGGGCAAAAAGAAATCGCAAAATATTCGTCTCTTTCTCGGTCAGCCTTATTTTCTCATCGCCATTTTCCAACACTTTAATCGATGGTCTGAAAATATACTGGCCAATTGGAATCGCCACGTTCTCGGTTTTCGCGTGCTGGCGTAAATGCGCCCTGATGCGCGCCAATAAAACCCCAAAGCGGAATGGCTTGGTAATATAATCATTAGCGCCAGCGTCGAGACCCAAAATCATATCCGCCTCAGATGCCGCACCAGTGAGCATCACAATTGGGCACAAAAGCCCATCAGCGCGCATTTTCTTGCAGGCTTCGCGGCCATCTTGATCGGGCAAGTTCAGATCTAGCAACACGAGGTCAAAATCTTCGTCAGCCAAAACCTCATGCGCCTGCTTGGCATTTTCGACCAGAGTAATCTCAAACTCATCGTGAAGGGCAAACTGCTCCATCAGCATTTCTGCTAATCTGACATTATCGTCGACAAAAAGTATTTTGCTTTTAATCACGTCTTCTCATTGCTTTCGTTGGCGCCGGCCATAAATTTAACTCAACGGCGCAAGGCAATGACAACGAGCATCAATTTACCGGGGACGCCAATCTGGTAATAGTATGACATTTATGTCACCGCGTTAAAACACCACTAATTTGACATTATCGTCGACAAAATGTCTTACTTTTCATCACGTCTTCTCATTGCTTTCATTAGCGCCTGCCATAAACTTAACTCAACGGCGCAAGGCAATGACAACGACCATCAACTTGCCCGGGACGCCTAAAGTTGGAGGAGACTATGGCTTACTATGACATTTATGTCACCGCGTTAATGCACCACGCCGGCGTCATTGATTTTGCTGGCTCGCAGGGCCGTTGCGCCCTGGGCGCATCTGGCGTCACCGAGGCCAAATCCGAAGGCGATGGCGCCACGCCATTGGGGCGCTTTCCCTTGCGCCGTGTTTGGTACCGACCAGACCGCTGGGAAGCCCCGGTCTGCCCCCTGCCAATAGTCGAAATATCGCAGAAAAGCGGCTGGTCTGATGATATTCACGACCCTGACTATAATCGTCCTGTCGTGCGACCACATGGCTATGGGCATGAGCAATTATGGCGCCAAGACCATCTTTATGACGTATTTCTCGAGCTTGGCTATAATGATCAACCAGCGGTGGCCGGCAAGGGCAGTGCGATATTTTTACATTTGGAGAAAAATGGCTACCAAGCGACGCGTGGTTGTGTCGCCGTCGATGAGGCCATGATGCGCCACATTCTGGCCCATATTAGCCTCGAAACCATGATTAACATTACCCAGTAATAGTTAATCGCGGCTGCCAAATAACTGCGTGCCGAGGCGAATATGCGTCGCGCCCAGCGCAATCGCCGTTTCAAAATCACCGCTCATGCCCATGCTCAAATGCTCAACACCTATCGATTGCGCCAATTTGCCGAGAAGCGCAAAATGCGGGCCCGGCGCCTGTGACACCGGCGGAATGCACATGAGGCCGGCAATCGACAGACCGCATTGTTCGCGACAATAGGCTGCAAAATCAGCAACATCGGCTGGCGCGACACCGGCCTTTTGCGGTTCCTCGCCAGTGTTCACCTGAATATAAAGCGCTGGCAATTTGCCGTGCTTTTGTCCAGCCTTGGCAAAAGCATTGGCCAATTTGGGTCGGTCAAGCGTTTCAATAACATCAAATATGGCAATCGCCTGATCGACCTTATTGGTTTGAAGCGGGCCAACCAAATGCAATTCCACATCGTCATAGGCCGCCTTTAGGGCAGGCCATTTTTCGGCCGCTTCCTGCACGCGATTTTCGCCGAAATGGCGCACGCCCAGCGACAAGAATGCCTCAATATCACTGGCCGGCTTGGTTTTTGANATCGCCAAAAGCGTTAGCTCTTGGCGTTGCCGCGCNGCTGCCNGCAGCGCCTTGGCGATCCGCGCCTCGACCGCNGCCAGGTTTTCACCGTGGTTAACAGATGCGTTTGGTGACGGTGTTGTAGGTGGTGGCATGGGCTGCCTCTCATGCGTTGATAAATCTTGCGCGTGGCCCGCGAAGCGGTCAAGCTATCGCGTGATGATAGCATATTCAAGCCCACCGCACGCGCCGATTTCGCGCCCCATCGGCCACATTATGATGAGCGATGTCGCGCGGTTTCCCGATTGGCGGCGGCACATAAGCGCCATGGCGCGGCAAAATGGTGTGATTTTGCGCGATTACGACCATCCGCAACGGGCGGTTTTGGCGGCGCAAATGGCCGCATTATGCCGTGCCCAAGGGCGCGCGTTTTGGGTCGCCGGTGATATCGGCTTAGCCACTCACTTATCGGCTGGCTTTCATTGCCCATCCTATTTAATCACCCGCCGCCCGCAATTCGCCCTGACCTTACCCCTGCCATCGACCGCCGCCGTCCATAATATGCGACAGATTAAGCACGCCGCCGAGGCTGGGTTTACCACAGTCATTTTGTCTCCCGCCTTTACAACCGACAGCCATCGCGGCCAACCGGCACTGGGGGTGTTGCGCTTTATGACTCTGGCGCGCGCCGCTGCCGAAAGGGGATTGCGGGTCTATGCGCTTGGCGGCATGACAGATAATAATTGGAAGCGCCTAAGCGGCGGCCATGATGTGCTATCCGGATATGCGGCGATCAGCCACTTCAACAGCCATAGCCGAAGCCATAACCGAAGCCATAGCCGATGAGCGCTTAACCGCGCCGAATGGCGGAATTGTCATCTCAAGGCCTTTACTTTTACGCNCCTGCGCCATAATAGTGTTGGTCTGAGATAAAATCCTGAAACAATTAAAGTGGGTCAAAATTATGCGCAATTCTCAAGCCAGNAAACATCATTGGGGCACAAAAATTCACGGGCGCAAGNCCCTGATTGGCCTCGTTTTTGCCAGCCTATTGGTTGGCTGTAGCGGCCTTGAGGTTGAGGATGATTATCCCGATACTTACGGGGGCGCGACCAAAGAAACCGGATCAATTTTTGATGCTTTCGGCCTTGGCGGGCTCGGCTCTCAATCGAACTCCGAAGTTGTGCAAACACCCGGCGGAGGAACGGCCGTTGTTAGAGGTTTGGCGGTGAATTCATTTTTATGGCGCGCGGCGCTGGAAACCATTTCCTTCATGCCGCTGGCCTCAACCGACCCGGTGGGTGGGGTGATTACCACGGATTGGTATAACAGCCCAAGCTCGCCAGGCGAACGGGTTAAAATTAACATTGTTATTTTCGGCCGCGAATTGCGCGGTGACGCCATCTCCGTCTCCCTATTCCGTGAGAAACAAATCAATGGCCGCTGGTCAAGTGTGGCCGGTTCAGCGTTGGCCTCTCGGCAGTTGGAAAATATTGTGCTCACCAAAGCGCGCGATTTTAAGTCGCCAGCGTCAAAGCCGAGAACTAAACCTCTTCCCGTATAGGACCTTTCATGACGCGTTATAATCCGTCCGAATCCGAAGAGGTTTGGCAGGCCCGCTGGGAGCAGGCCTCTTGTTTCAAAGCGCTGGATGCCGATTGCGGCAAACCTAAATATTACGTGCTGGAAATGTTTCCCTATCCGTCCGGACGCATTCACATGGGTCATGTGCGCAATTACGCCATGGGCGATGTGGTGGCGCGGTTCAAAAAATCGCAGGGCTTCAATGTGCTCCATCCGATGGGCTGGGACGCCTTTGGCATGCCGGCTGAAAACGCGGCCATGGAAAAGAAAGTCCACCCAGCGCAATGGACCTATGACAATATTGACGCCATGCGCGGTCAGCTCAANCGCCTCGGCCTATCNATTGACTGGTCGCGCGAATTNGCCACTTGCGACCCGTCCTATTATGTCCACGAACAAGCCATGTTCCTCGATTTCCTCGATGCCAATCTCGTCGATCGGCGCGAAAGCATTGTCAATTGGGATCCGGTTGACCAGACCGTCTTGGCCAATGAACAAGTGATTGATGGCAAAGGCTGGCGCTCCGGCGCGCCGGTTGAGCAACGCCAGTTGACACAGTGGTTTTTGAAAATCTCCGAACATGCTGAAGATTTGCTGACCGCCTTACCGGCGCTTGAACGGTGGCCGGAGAAAGTGCGGCTGATGCAGGCCAATTGGATTGGCCGCTCGCAAGGGCTGCAATGCCAATTCAAATTACAACANCCNACCTCCGGTTTTGAGGCTTTGGAAATTTACACCACGCGGCCCGACACATTTTACGGCGCCAGCTTTTGCGCCATNTCGCCCGACCACCCNCTGGCCATCGCGCTGGCNCAAGACAATGAGGCGCTGCAAGCCTTTCGGCGCGAATGCGCCAAACGCGGCACCAGCGAAGTTGAAATTGAAGCCGGCGAGAAGCTCGGGTTTGACAC
>JGI26084J50262_1000511_pt1 | contig 22218 bp, 15 predicted proteins | sample SaaInl6LU_22_DNA_FD_50262 | JGI IMG/M metagenome (IMG submission 50262) | reverse complement strand
TCTTCAAGAGAACACGCTGCTTGGGCCGTATATGATTATGGGTTTAGATGTGTGGTTTCTAGTTTTTTTGCAGACATATTTAAAAACAATTGTTTAAATATTGGTGTGCTACCAGTTCAAGTAAGTCCCGCTTTCTTGGAAGTTATATTGGAGGCGGTATTTAAAGACCCAACTACAGAAGTAGTCGTAGACCTACCTTCACAAACCATTCGAATTCCTAGTACAGGAGATCAAGAATCTTTTGACATTAATGTCTATAAAAAAGACAATATGCTCAATGGCTTTGACGACATAGATTATTTGAGAAGTATGGAGGAAGAGATTAGCTCTTTTGCAGACAATACACCCTTATAAAAAGTCTTAAATATACCCCTAATGGCTCCAAAAAAACAACGTATCATAGAGATTATGGACACCACCTTAAGGGATGGTGAGCAGACTTCTAGTGTGTCATTTTCTGCCTCTGAAAAACTTACTCTAGCCAAATTACTATTGGAAGAACTCAAGGTAGATAGAATAGAAGTGGCTTCTGCCAGGGTTTCTGAGGGAGAATTTAATGCGGTGAAACTAATCATGGATTGGGCCAATAGCAAACAATTAACCCAAAAGATTGAGGTACTCACCTTTGTAGATGGCGGTGTCTCCCTAGATTGGATGGTAAAAGTGGGTGCTAAAGTGCAAAACCTTTTAACCAAAGGCTCCTTAAATCACCTGACCCACCAACTAAAAAAAACACCTCAGGAGCATTTCAAAGATATAGAAGCGACTATTAAAGATGCCATTAAAAAAGGCATTGAGACCAATGTTTATTTAGAAGATTGGAGTAATGGCATGCGCAATGACCCTGATTATGTCTTCCAATACTTAGATTTTATAGCCACTCAACCTGTTAAAAGAGTGCTGCTTCCAGACACATTGGGCATTTTAACCCACAGAGAAACCTATGATTTTCTCAAGCAGATTAGACAAAAATACCCTCAAATTCACCTAGATTTTCACGGTCACAATGATTATGATCTCAGTGTAGCCAATGTAATGGAGGCTGTTAAAGCTGGTGTCAATGGATTGCACCTTACCGTAAATGGCATGGGAGAACGCGCAGGAAACGCCCCTTTAGCTAGTGTGGTTGCGGTGATCAATGACTTTATGCCTGAGGTAAAGGTAAATGTCAACGAAAAATCATTATATAAAGTTAGTAAGCTGGTCTCTACATTTACTGGATTTGGTATCCCAGCCAACAAACCTATTGTAGGAGAAAATGTTTTTACACAAACTGCTGGAATACATGCAGATGGAGACAGTAAAAATAACCTATACTTTAATGATTTACTACCGGAAAGATTCGGTAGAAAAAGAAAGTACGCACTTGGAAAAACCTCGGGAAAAGCAAATATTTTAAAAAACCTTCAAGAACTGGGCCTTAGCTTAAATTCTGAAGAATTAAAGAAGGTGACCGAGCGTATTATTAATCTTGGAGACAAAAAAGAAAAGGTCACCAAAGAAGACCTTCCCTATATTATTTCTGATGTTTTGGATGCTGGGAAATACATCCATAGGGTGAAAATTGACGCTTATGTACTCACGCATGCCAAAGGTTTACAGCCCTCGGCGACTGTTTCTTTAACCATAGGCACGGTAAGTCATGAGCAACACGCCAATGGCGATGGCCAATTTGACGCATTTATGAATGCCCTGAAACGTATTTATAAAAATGAAAAAGAACAATTGGCTGTTTTAACTGATTATGCAGTTAGAATACCCCCTGGAAGTACTTCAGACGCACTTTGTGAAACGATTATTACATGGGAACATAACGGAAAAGAATTTATTACACGTGGCTTAGATTCAGATCAAACTGTTTCTGCTATTAAAGCCACCGAAAAAATGCTCAATATTATATAATTATGAAACTATCTATTGCCTTATTGGCCGGAGACGGCATAGGCCCTGAAGTCATTGATCAAGCAGTAAAGGTCTCTAACGCTATTGCCAAGAAATTTAACCATGAAATTAGCTGGAAACCAGCACTCACAGGAGCAGCGGCTATAGATGCCGTTGGTGATCCCTATCCAGATGCTACTCATGAAATATGCCTCACAGCAGACGCGGTGTTATTTGGTGCCATTGGGGATCCAAAATATGACAATGACCCATCCGCAACAGTAAGACCAGAACAAGGCTTATTAAAGATGCGTAAAAAATTAGGGCTCTTTGCCAATGTAAGACCTACTTTTACCTTCCCTTCTCTCATCGATAAATCTCCACTAAAAAGAGCGCGTATAGAAGGAACGGATTTGGTATTTCTCAGAGAACTTACTGGTGGGATCTATTTTGGAAAAAGAGGTAGAGAAGACAATGGCAATACGGCTTATGACACTTGTACCTATACCAGATCAGAAGTGCAAAGACTGGCTAAAAAAGGCTTTGAATTGGCCATGACTCGGACTAAAAAATTGTGTTGTGTTGACAAGGCGAATGTATTAGAAACTTCCAGGCTTTGGAGGGAAACGGTTCAAGCCATGGAAAAAGATTATCCAGAAGTGACCGTTTCTTATGAATTTGTAGACGCTGTTGCCATGAGATTAGTACAATGGCCTAATAGCTATGATGTGCTTATAACAGAAAACTTATTTGGAGACATTCTTACAGATGAAGCTTCAGTGATATCTGGATCTATGGGACTCATGCCTTCTGCTTCTGTTGGAACAGAAACTTCTTTATTTGAACCTATTCACGGTTCTTACCCTCAGGCTGCAGGAAAAGATATAGCCAATCCATTGGCTACAGTACTCTCTGCTGCCATGATGTTTGAAGACGCATTTGGGCTAAACGAAGAAGCTGCTTTAATCAGAAAAGTAGTCAATGAATCTCTAGAGGCTGGTTTTGTCACTGAAGACTTAGCAGAAGGCGTGGCCCCTCAAAAGACATCGGCCGTAGGCGATTGGTTGGCCGCTAAAATATTAGAAGCCTAATAAAGAACTATAACACCCATTGATACAATAAAAAAAGCCCCGCTCATGAGCGGGGCTTTTTAATACCATTTATTAATACAATATTAAACGATAGGTTTCATTGCAGTCATAGATGCCCTTAATCTAGCACCTACTATTTCTACAGGATGATTCCTTAGTGCTGCGTTTATAGTCACCAATTGTGTGTTAGACACCTTATTGTCAGTCCCTCTCCCGTAAGCCGTTCCAATCACATCTGTGTCAATACGCGTCATAAAATCTGCCAATAAAGGCTTACAAGCATGATCAAACAAATAACAACCATATTCCGCTGTATCAGAAATAACCCTATTCATTTCAAATAATTTCTTTCTTGCAATTGTATTGGCAATTAATGGGGTCTCGTGAAGCGACTCATAGTAAGCAGACTCTTCAATAATACCTGAAGCAGTCATAGCCTCAAAAGCCAATTCTACTCCTGCCCTAACCATGGCAACCATTAAAACACCGTGATCGTAAAACGCCTGCTCCGTGATAGTCTCAGAAGAAATAGGTGTTTTTTCAAAAGCAGTTTCTCCTGTAGCAGCCCTCCATTCTAAAAGGTTTTTGTCGTCATTAGCCCAATCCTCCATCATTGTTTTAGAGAAATGACCAGAAATAATGTCGTCCATATGCTTGTTAAACAAAGGCCTCATAATGTCTTTTAATTCCTCAGACAATTCGAAGGCTTTTATTTTTGCAGGATTAGACAAACGGTCCATCATATGAGTAATACCACCGTATTTCAATCCTTCCGTAATGGCTTCCCACCCGTATTGAATTAATTTTGCTGCGTATCCTTTATCCATTCCTTTTTCAACCATTTTGTCAAAACACAAAATAGACCCAGTCTGAAGCAGACCACATAAAATGGTTTGTTCTCCCATCAAATCGGACTTAACCTCAGCAACAAAAGAAGATTCTAACACACCTGCCCTGTCCCCACCAGTAGCTACTGCATAGGCTTTGGCTTGAGCTAAACCAACACCTTGAGGGTCATTGTCTGGGTGCACTGCAATAAGTGTAGGTACCCCAAAACCTCTCTTGTACTCTTCTCTCACCTCAGAACCAGGACACTTAGGTGCAACCATAATAACGGTCAAATCTTTACGTACTTGCATTCCTTCTTCTACAATATTGAATCCATGAGAATAAGATAATGTAGCCCCTTGCTTCATGAGTGGCATTACAGCAGTCACCACAGCGGTGTGTTGTTTATCTGGAGTTAAGTTAATGACTACATCTGCATGAGGAATTAACGCCTCATAAGTACCTACCTTGAAATTATTTTCAGTAGCATTTATAAAAGAAGCCCTTTTTTGCGCAATCGCTTCTGCCCTTAAGGTATAAGAAATATCTAAACCAGAATCTCTCATGTTTAAACCTTGGTTTAACCCTTGAGCGCCACAGCCTACAATTACAATTTTCTTTCCTTTTAAGGCTTCCACCCCATCTGAAAATTCAGAAGATTCCATAAACCTACATTTNCCCAATTGGGTCAGTTGTTCTCTTAGAGATAGGGTATTAAAATAATTTGCCATGATAAAAATTTCTTGTTATAATTTATTTAATTGTTTATTAAAAGTCCTTTAACAAGGACGATATCTGCATTTCTGATTTTGANACAGCAATCCTNCCAGACCGCACAAATTGCATAATACCAAATGGTTTTAGCTGATCGTAAAGCGTGTCTACCTCTGACCTTCTTCCAGATTTTGAAATTACAAAAAAGTCTCTGGAAACAGTGACAATTTGAGCATTGCTGTCTTTTATAATATTTTGAATCTCTCTTTCGTCAAATAGCAAACTTGAGTTTACTTTAAATAGAGCAGCCTCCTGATAGATAATTTCATCATCTGTATGAGAAAAAACCTTAATTACCTCTATCTGCTTTTCTATTTGCCCCGCAATATTATGCACCCATTTGGGTGTAGTAAACACAACTATTGTGAATTTAGATACATTATCAATCTCTGATTTAGAGACATTTAAGCTTTCTATATTGATGTGTCGCTTTAAGAATATTCCTGATATTCTATTCAATAATCCTACGTTATTCTCTGAGTAAACAGAGATGGTATACCATGCATTCTCCATCTTGTGCTATTTTAGTCTAATCTCTGAAACGGATGCTCCAGTGGGTATCATTGGAAATACGTTATGTTCATTTTCTACACATACCTCTAAAAAGTAAGGTCCCTTATGTGCCATCATTTTTTCTATGGCCCCAGCCAATTGATCTCTTTCACTGACTCTTGCTGCCTCTATATCATAACCTGCAGCAATCTTAACGAAGTCAGGATTACTCATTACAGTAGAAGCATACCTACTTTCGAAAAACAATTCTTGCCATTGTCTAACCATACCGAGATGCTCGTTGTTGAGTACCATGATTTTTACGGCAGTCTTATTTTGGAAAATAGTTCCTAATTCTTGGATGGTCATTTGGTAGCCTCCATCTCCAATAATAGCAACTACTTCTCTGTCTGGAGCACCCATTTTTGCACCAATGGCAGCAGGAAGTGCAAAGCCCATAGTACCTAGGCCTCCTGAAGTTACATTACTTTTTGTTTGAGAGAAGCCGGCATACCTGCAAGCGACCATCTGGTGTTGTCCTACATCTGTAACTATGATAGCCTTGTTTCCACTCTTTTCATTGAGTATTCTTATGGCCTCTCCCATTGTAAGGCCGGGCTTGGTTGGGTATAAATCGTTTTTAATCACTTGTTCATACTCAATCTCATAGTGCTCATGGAAATTTTTCAACCAATCTTCGTGAGTGTTTTTATTGATTAATGGGAGTATATTTCTTAAACTTACTTTAGCATCTCCTAGTACCGCTACAGTAGTCTTTACATTTTTATCTATCTCTGCTGGGTCAATCTCAAAATGAATCACTTTAGCTTGCTTGGCATAAGTCTCTAAATTTCCTGTCACCCTGTCGTCAAAACGCATCCCAATGGTGATTAATACATCGCACTCATTGGTGAGCATATTTGGACCATAATTTCCATGCATTCCTACCATACCTACATTCAGCGGGTGACTGGTCTCTAATGCAGACAATCCTAGCACAGTCCAAGCGGCTGGTATACCAGATTTTTCTACAAAATCCTTAAATTCCTTTTCACCCTCTGACAATATAACCCCTTGTCCAAAAATAATGAATGGTTTTTTAGCCGTATTAATCAAGGCTGCTGCTTCAGACAAACTTTCTTTGGAGGCCACAGGAGTAGGAATATAACTCCTTACCTTAGTACATTTCTCATAGATAAAATCTAAAGACTCAAATTGCGCATTTTTAGTGATGTCTATGAGTACCGGTCCTGGTCTTCCAGATCGGGCAATATAGAAGGCTTTGGCTAAAATCTCAGGTATTTCGCTCGCTTCAGTGATTTGATAGTTCCACTTAGTCACTGGAGTAGAAATACCTATAATATCCGTTTCTTGAAAGGCATCTGTACCCAATAAATGTCTTCCCACCTGGCCAGTAATACAAACCATTGGCGTAGAATCTATTTGAGCGTCTGCCAATCCAGTAACTAAATTAGTTGCTCCTGGTCCTGAGGTAGCAATGGCCACCCCTACCTTTCCACTCACTCTTGCATAACCCTGAGCTGCATGAGTAGCCCCTTGCTCGTGTCTGGTCAGTATGTGGGTGAGTTTGTCCTGGAATTTGTATAATTCGTCATATACTGGCATAATAGCACCACCAGGGTATCCGTATATAAGATCTACACCTTCTGCCAAGAGACAATGAATAATGGCCTCTGCTCCAGTTATATTCATTTGTTTAGATGAATTTGTCGTTGTTGTCATTTGCATAATTAATTAAAAAACGTCTGTTACGCATCCTTTAGATGCAGAAGAAACTATGTTCGCAAATTTATATAAACTACCACTACTGACTTTAAGTTCAGGGGCTACCCATAATGCTTTCCGCTTATTGAGTTCTGCTATATCTATATCTAACGAAATGGTGTTTGAGCTAGCATCTATAGTAATAATGTCTCCATCTTGAACCAATCCAATGGTTCCTCCAACTTGAGCTTCAGGAGACACGTGTCCTACTACAAATCCGTGGGTACCTCCAGAAAAACGTCCATCTGTAATTAAAGCGACCTCTTTGCCAAGACCCGCACCCATAATGGCTGCTGTAGGCTTTAACATTTCTGGCATTCCTGGTCCTCCCTTTGGGCCTTCGTAACGAATGACCACCACATCTCCTTTTTTAACTTCTCCTGCTTTTATACCATCATTGGCTAAAAACTCTCCTTCGTACACTTTAGCAGGCCCTTTGAAATAAACCCCTTCTTTTCCTGTAATTTTAGCTACTGCACCTTCTTCCGCAAGGTTACCGTAAAGAATCCTAATATGTCCAGTTTCTTTTATTGGTGCATTTAGGGGTCTTATGACATCTTGGTCTTTTATAAGATCCGGAACAGATTGGAGGTTTTCTGCTATTGTTTTTCCAGTAACCGTCATACAATCACCGTGAAGCATGCCATTTTGGAGCATAAATTTCATTACCGCAGGTATACCTCCCACACGGTGTAAATCTTCCATAAGATATTGACCACTAGGCTTAAGGTCTGCGAGAAACGGGGTTTCACTAGAAATTCTGGTAAAGTCTTCTAGCGTAAAATCTATATTTGCTGTTTTTGCAATAGCCAAAAAATGCAATACCGCGTTGGTAGAACCTCCTAAAACGATGATTAATCTCACCGCATTTTCTAAAGACTTTTTGGTGATTATATCTAATGGTTTTAAATCCTTTTCTATTAGTAAGCCTAAGGCTTCGCCAGACGCTACACAATCCAATGGTTTCTCATTGCCTGTGGCAGGGTTAGAAGAATTATACGGTAAAGTCATCCCCAAAGCTTCAATAGCACTAGCCATTGTATTTGCAGTATACATTCCACCACAAGCACCAGCTCCAGGGCAGGCATTTTCAATTACTTCCTGATACGCTTTTTCATCTATAGTGCCAGCTACTTTCTCTCCCCATGCTTCAAAAGCTGANACAACATCTAATTTTTTTCCTCTTGCACAGCCTGAGGCTATGGTTCCTCCATAAACCATTATGGAAGGTCTATTTAATCTTATCATTGCCATTAAAGCACCGGGCATATTTTTATCACAGCCTACTATGGTAGCCAAACCATCATAGTTCATTGCCTGAACTACTGTTTCCATAGAATCTGCAATAATATCCCTAGAAGGCAACGAATAGCGCATTCCAAAGGTNCCCATTGAAATACCATCACTTACCCCAATGGTATTAAAGATAAGTCCAGTAAGATTGGCTTTCTGGACCCCCAACTTTACTTCTTTAGCCAAATCATTCAAATGCATATTGCAAGGATTTCCCTCATATCCTGTACTCCCAATTCCTATCATAGGTTTTTTAAGGTCTTCTTTAGAAAGACCAATAGCGTGAAGCATTGCCTGTGAAGCAGGCTGGGTTGGATCTTGGGTAACGTGTTTACTGTATTTATTTAATTCTTTTGCCATTAGAGCGTCAGATTATAAGATTCTATTTGATATTATTATCAAATTTAACCTATTCTCACTCTCAGAGAAGTGGTCTTACTGTATTGGGCTGTATTCAAGCACTTAAAATGTAATTTAAAATGCTGAATAAGAACTGTTTAAGTGTGTTTTTTTATCATATTCAATAAAGCAAATTAACTGTATTATTTATTTCATGAAAACACCAATACAATTAAGGAGAATTATAAATCATTAAAATAATGCAACTATGTTTTAATACTTAAAAAGAGTGGCCCTCCATTTAAGTCAAGTCATTATTTAATACGTATTCCTGTCCATTGTTCTGTATTGAATGGCTTCCGCTATGTGTACACTTTGAATATCAATTGCGCCCTCTAAATCTGCAATGGTTCTAGCCACTTTAATAATGCGGCTGTATGCCCGGGCAGAAAAGCGCAAACGTTTCATGGCTGCTTTAATAATTAATTGACTTTCATCATTTAAAACACAAAAAGCTTGAATTTCATTAACATCCATTTGTGCATTGTGAAAAACCCCTTCTATGGTTTTAAAACGTTTCAATTGAATATCTCTAGATTTCTGTACCCTTTCCAAGATAACAGCACTCTTCTCAGAAAAAGAAGTGTCAGACAATTTTTCATAAGAAACCGCCTGAACTTCTAATTGAATGTCTATTCTGTCTAAAAGAGGGCCAGATATCTTTGAAACATACCTCTGGGCCTCTTGAGCGTTAGAGNCATACAGTGTGTTTTGTTGAGAAAAATGACCCGATNGACTNGGATTCATGCTAGNCACTAGCATAAAACTGGCTGGATAGCTTATAGTATATTTGGCCCTAGATATTGTTATTTTACGGTCTTCCAAGGGCTGTCTTAAAACCTCTAAAACACCTTTCTTAAATTCTGGAAGCTCGTCCAAAAAAAGCACTCCATTGTGTGCCAAAGAAATTTCACCTGGTTGTGGAAAGCTCCCTCCTCCTACTAAGGCTACGTCTGAAATAGAATGATGTGGGCTTCTAAATGGACGCTGACATAATAATCCATGGGTTTCCAGTATTCCTGCTACAGAATGAATTTTTGTGGTTTCCAAGGCCTCTTGAAAATTCATCTCTGGTAAAATAGATGGAAGTCTTTTAGAAATCATCGTTTTTCCTGCCCCAGGAGGTCCAATGAGTAAAATATTGTGTCCTCCTGCTGCAGCTACTTCCATGGCGCGCTTAATCCCTTCCTGCCCTTTAACGTCACTAAAGCAAAGCGAGGGCTTATTTGTTAGGCTAGACAGTGACTTTTGATCTTTTAGACCCTCCCCTTTAATGTTGTGATTAGAGGCCTGAAGGCTAGAAAATGACAACTGATGAGACGCATGGCTAAAAAAGTGAACTACTTCAGTAAGGTGTGACACCCCAATAATTGCTATCCCTACAATTAGCCCTGCTTCTGCCTCATTTTCCTTAGGGATTACAATCCCTTTAAAACCTTCTTCCAAAGCTTGAATGGCCATTGCCAAAACACCTTTAACAGGTAAAATACTTCCATCTAAGGAAAGCTCTCCCATGATTAAGTAGTCTTTTGAGTCAACTCCTTTTAACTGGGAAGAAGCCAATAATATGCCAAAAGCCAGTGTGAGGTCGTAAGCAGCCCCTTCTTTTTTCAAGGCTGCAGGAGCCATATTTATCGTAATCTTCTTACCCGGTATTCTATATCCATTGTTTAAAAGTGCTGCTGCAATCCTATAGTGACTCTCTTTGACTGCATTATCTGGCATTCCAACCAGATGATACCCAATACCAAGGGCTATATGGACCTCTATAGTAATGGTTACAGCGCTAATACCAAATACAGCACTCCCATACAGTTTTGTAAGCATCTTATATTTTTTTTATAAGGTAGCTAAAAGTATCTGTGGGTAAGAAGCAGTTCTATAAAAAGCAAACTGACTGGGATAAATGAATTTTAAGGTGAATTTATCTAGAGGGCTTTAAGACCAATTTTGAAGACTGACTAATGATTTCCTCTTTATTGAGCAGTAGGGTTCTAAAACCACCATTTCTGTAAAGCTGTGCCTGATCTTCATAGTGAGCGCTAAACGGATTTCCTGATTGCCCGGTAGGCAATATTCCAAGTGCATGCTCTATGTCTGAGAAATCAATCACCCTTCTGGTAGAAGGACCTTGATTCGCTTTAAACCCACCTGCCTCTGTATAACTAAAACCAGTGTTATTAATTACTTCCTTACCACCACTAATTGGAAAAGGTCCTACATTAAAAAAACTTCTTAAGGCTGCAATTTTACCAATAGGATGTTCGTGTTCTACGGTATGTATTTTTCCCCATTTCCATTGTTTTGGATCAGTTCCAAAACCATCTGTAAGGTCTTTGAAAGCTATTTTGAAGGAAGATTTCAGTAATTCACTTTTAGTTTCTATTTCAGCAGTTTTTTTGTTGTCAAACCAAATACTCTCTGCCTTTTTAGCCATAGGCGCAATAGCCCTTTTAAAAAAATGCGTGGTTTGAATGGCTTTAAATTGGGTTTCTCCAAGCTCATCTAAGAATACCGCCTTTAAAAAATAATATTCCCACTTGTGAAATAAAGCAGCTGCTGTAGTTGTTTCTGGATAATCACCTTCCCAAGATTGCAAATCATTGTAAGCCCATTGTTCGTCTGTAGTCAAAGAAGCAAAAAATGAAGTGTCCTCTTTTAATGCCAGATTAAAATCTGCTATAATACCAGGGTTTACTGAAGAGGTGTGGTCTAAAATCATCTCTGAAACACTGGATTTATCCCAATCACTTTTTGGATCTAACAATTGAACAATTCTCTTGGCCCTGTTTTCAGGTAAGTAATATCCGGGGTATGTTTTTCCCAAAGGAAATAAGGGGGCATTGTTGGCAGAATACACATAGTTCCATGGTGGGTTTTCAGACATAGGATTTTCAGAAAAATCTGTAAACTTTATTTTCTCCTGTGCTGCATTGGTTCCATCTAAAATAAATTTGGAAGACACCCCCTGAGGAAGTTCGTAAAGTGCTGCAGTGGCCCACCAAGCAATATTACCCTCACTATCGCCGTACATCACATTAAGACCTGGCGCATGAATATTAGGCAAAGCTGTTTTGAATGAATTTTTGTCTGCTGCATGTGATATACTATACAGGGCATTTAATACTTTATTAGGCCTCTGTGTATACACCCAAGACATACTCAGGGGCTTGTTTGCAGATAATCCATCTATAACCTCATTCATTAAGGGACCGTGAAGGGTAGACTTTACTTGAAAAGATATTGGATTGGCGTCTTTGACTTTAATCTGTTTTTCTTGTAATTGAAAAGGGAGCCACTCCCCTTCATACAAGTAAGCATTGCTGTCTGTAACATGAGATTGGGTCTGATAAAAATCAATGTCGTCGTTCTCAAACATAGTGAGTCCATAGGCCATTTTCCTATTGTGCGCTAAAAGAGGAAATGGAATTCCAGCCAAGTGATACCCATAATTTTCATATTGAGGCGTCTCAATATGAGCTTCAAACCATACTGAGGGTTGTGCAAAACCAATATGGGGATCATTGGCAAAAATGACCGCACCGTTTTTGGTCTTTTCCGCACTTATGACCCAGGCATTACTACCAATAAATTGTGGTGCAGGAACTTTTTCTAAAAGTGCTGCTATTTGATCTTCTACTGCTGTAAAGACTGGTATAGACACAGTGTTTGGATCAAAATCAATTTCCAAATCATTGAGGTAATTGGAGCCAAGTGAATGGTGAATATTAGATAAAAGGGGATCAGTCCTTTGGGCAACAGCAAAACTAAATGACATATAACCAAGGGTATTGTATATGTCTTTTAATTCAAAAAGTGTTTTTTCCATTCCCGTTAAATAAAATTCCACAGGAGTGGCACCATCAGTTACAAACTTATTTACCCCCTCTAAATAAGCCAAGGATAGTTTATATTCTGGACTAGATGTGTCTAGTTGGGCAACGGCCTTTTCGCTAGATGCATCTATCCCTAAAGTGAGAAAAAGACGGTCTGTTTCTATTAAATCTGATCCAAAGAGTTCCGCAAGCCTGCCAGAACCAATTCTTCTGAGTACTTCCATTTGCCAAAGCCTGTCTTGGGCATGAACGTAGCCAAGAGACTTAAAAGCATCTTCTTCAGTTTGTCCGTAAATATGGGGTACACCATAGGCGTCATAGTACACTTGAACTTCTTCTGATAATCCGGCTAAAGATTTAGAGCCTTTATAATTCGGTGCCATTGACTGTACCACAACAACAACAATAATTAAAGATAAAAAAGCAATGAGTACAATAGAAACTAATATTCGTTTGATGTTTTTCATAATGATACTATCTAATCAAAACCTGTTATGGAATTATCTGTTTAGGGCTCCTAAAAGCCATTTTTTATAGGTGGGTATATCTGTGTATTGAATGGCTGGAGCCAATACTTCCAATGATGGTGATAAAAGTACATAATAAGGCTGTGAAGCTGCATTAAAATTAACCGTTTGAAAGGTACCCCATTTCTGACCAATCGTTTCAATAGGCTTTTGCCTGCCGCTTGGATAGGTGAAAACAAATTGATCTGAGTGAGGGAGTTCCTTACGGTCATCTACATATAGAGAGATTAACACAAATTCTTCATTAATCAAGGTAAAAACCGACGGATCACTCCAAACGTTTTCTTCCATTCTCCTACAATTTACACAAGCCCATCCTGTGAAATCTAATAGAATGGGTTTATTTTCTTCTTGAGCTACGCGCCACCCTGTCTCAAAATCTTTGTAGCAATTTAGTCCTAGAGGACAGTCAGACTCTTGTGCGTAAACACTGTAAAAACTTGGGGGAGGAAAACCGCTTAACCAAGCAAGGTTTTGCTTTTTAAAAATCCCTAGTAATAAGAAAGACCCAAATACGACACATCCTGCAATCCAAGGAAATCTAGACCAATGAATGGGCTTTTTCATCTTGTCGAATACCCCTAATAAATACGCTGCCAAGCCTATAGATAGCAACAGCCAAATTCCTAAGAAGATTTCACGCTTTAGGATACCCCAATGTCCTACCAAATCTGCATTGGACAGAAACTTAAATGCCAAGCCCAATTCTAAAAATCCTAAGAACACTTTTACGGTAATCATCCAGCCACCAGATTTTGGTAAGCCGCTCAATAGACCTGGAAACAAAGCAAATAAGGCAAAAGGCAAAGCCAATGCCAGTCCAAAACCAAACATGCCCACTGTTAAATTAGTTGCAACATCTCCACCCGCTAAGGTAGTACTACCAAGGAGACCCCCTAAAATAGGACCTGTACATGAAAAAGAGACCAGAGCTAAGGTAAGCGCCATAAAAAAGACCCCAACCACACCACCAATCCTTGAGGCAGAGGCATCTATTTTATTGCTCCATGAGGCAGGTAGATTCAATTCGTAAAAACCAAAAAATGAGCCAGCAAAGAATATAAATATAACAAAGAACAAGAGATTTAGCCAAATATTTGTAGCTATAGTGTTTAGAATCTGAGCATCTAGAGAATTAAACAAATGAAAAGGAAGTGATAGTAAAACATAGATAAGCACTATAAAAAATCCATACCAAAGTGCATTTGTAATTCCTTTTTTCTTGTCATCGGAACTTTTAGTAAAAAAAGATACTGTCAATGGAATCATGGGAAAAACACATGGCGTAAGCAGTGCAATAAACCCGCCGAGCATGCCCAATAAAAATATCTTCCACCAACCATTCACACCACCCGCTGTTTCTTTTGGTACTAATGAACCCAATCGATCTTTGGATTTAAGGTNTAAGAGCAAAGCAGTTGTTTTTTCNNGGTCGCCATTATTTATGACAGCTGCTTGTGAGCTTACCTCTTTACCGGTTTCCAAAGCAACTGTAAAGCGAACCATGTTTGGAATACAAACTTCTTTACAGACTTGATAATCTATCGAAAATGAAATTTCTGAAAGCCCTCTGTCCTTAATTTCTAAACGTTGCTTAAAGATCACACTGTCTTTAAAAAAAAGTTCTGTTACATTAAAAACATCAGAATATTCGCCATATGTCTGGCTTTCTTCGGTAGTCCCTAATAACAAAAAGGAATCATTCTGATTTTCATACTTAAAAATCGCAGGTTGAGAACCACCCTCAGGAGAATACTGAGAATACAAATGCCAATCTTTTTCAATAGTTCCAATTAATGAAATGACGTAAATACTGTCATTTTCTTTAACTATTGATGGTGTCCACTGTACAGGGTCTTCAGAAGCAGACATTGGAAAAGAAAAATCTTGACCAAATACGATCTCTTGGGAGCTGATGAATAAAAAAGCGCAAAGAATTATTTTTTTTATAAAATCCTGAAACATAATGATTTATCTGTATTTAATTTTGAGGCAAACCGTCTATCTGCTCTATGCCCAACGACCCAAATAATTTGATCTTTTGCGTCTGTTAACAACCAAATAGAAGCCTTTGAAATTACATTTATTTTTTCATCTCTTAAAAACTTTGACACCTTCTTTTTCCCTTTCATTCCATTGGGGTAGAATAAATCTCCTTCTCTCGGATGTCTTAGTTTTAATGGGTAAGTGATGGTGTCTTCATCTACTAAAATAAATTCATGATGGGCTTTAGATGAAACTTCTTTGGTTTGTGAAATACTCAATTGAATGGGGTTTTTAATACCTAATTCACCTGGATAAATAGACACTGATTCTTCTGCTATACACGACGCTTCACTGGGCGTTAAAAGGGGTGTTAAAATAAGTTTACTTCTATCTTTTAACAACAAATGACTAGAAGACAATAATTTTTTTCCATTTTCACGCTGACACAGATCAAGTACTGCATTGGCGTCATTAAAGCCATAGGGAGAGAATAATCCATACATAACAGCTAAAACATGTGGCGTTGCACACAATTGATCAATAGTGATATGAACTTCAATGCCAATGGTAATAAAAAACTCTTTTTTAAGCTGCTCTAAATACAAGGAAGCCAGTTGTGAGCGCTCTTTCAAATGCGACTGTGTTTGGATCATATTTTCCAAAGCAGTAGGATGCAAATCAGCCATTAGAGGCAATACTTCGTGTCTAATTTTATTTCTGAGATAATCGGTACTGTCATTAGAGCTGTCCTCGCGCCATTGTATATGATTCTCATTGGCAAATGTCAATAGGGCGGCTTTAGCAAAACAAATTAGGGGTCTTCTGATGTAATCTCTTTTCTCAGGAATACCCAACAATCCCTCTATACCTGTCCCCCTAGAAAGATTAATAATCATGGTTTCCAGTGCGTCCTCACGCTGATGTGCTGTGAGTAAATACTGGTAATTATGTGTCTTAATGAGCTTGTCAAACCAATTGTAGCGAAGTGTTCTAGCCCCCATTTGAATTGAAACCTTATGTTTTTTTATATAAGCATTGGTGTCAAAACTTGTTTGGAAGACCGGCACACCTAATTCAAGCGCCAAATTGGCTACAAATTGGGCATCGGCCGTGGAAGCGGCCCCACGTAAATTAAAATTACAATGGGCCAAAGCAAAAGTCAAACCACACTGCGAACACAAATGGGCCAGCACTACTGAATCTACCCCACCACTGCAAGCCAGCAAAAATGGACTTGTTGTAAGTTCCTTAAATTGGGTGTTTAGATGGTTTTTAAAAGCGGTAATCACGAGAACTAATTATTGGGTTTGACGTGTTTTTATTTGCTACTTTTGAAACGTAAAGATACCCTTAATTTTGGAGTTAGCCCTTATGGAGCAAAAGCGATTACATTTTATAGATGCCATTAGAGCTTGGGCCATTCTCATGATGTTGCAAGGACATTTTATAGATGGATTACTCGCCCCACAATTCAGAGATCAAGATCAGGACTGGTTTCAAATTTGGACCTATTTTAGGGGCATTACTGCACCGGTTTTTTTTACGGCATCTGGGCTAATTTTCACCTATCTTTTATTCAAAAACACCCACACTACCTATGTCAACAAAAGAATTAAAAAGGGCTTAAAAAGAGGGGTGCAACTGATTGTTTTGGGGTATTTATTGAGACTTAATTTACAGGGGCTGCTAAACGGGCATATTTATCCTAGTTTCTTTTATGTAGATGTATTGCATTGCATTGGTTTGGCCATTCTCATTTTAATTTTTGCGTATAAATTAATAGGCCATTGGTCCATTAAGGGGTTCAGTATAGTTGTATTTGCATTGGCTACGCTTATTTTTAGTTTTGAACCTTGGTTTAAAGGATTGGATTGGTCCAATTGGCCAGTAGCTTTAAGCCATTATTTTACCCGTGAAAATGGTGCTTTATTCACCTTTATTCCTTGGGTGGGCTACAGCTTTTACGGCGCCTTTATGGCTGTGATTTTGGTTAAACTAAGTCATAAAAAAATGTTTTATCCCATCGCTATACTTGGCTTATTTATTTTGGGTACTTGGTTAAAATATGACTCTTCCAGATTTTTTATATTTCTAGGCGATCAATTTGGGTGGAAGGTATTCAGCGCTGTTGCTTACAACAATTACCTATTTATTAGACTCGGAGATGTGTTTTGGGTTCTTGGTGTGTTCATGCTGGGGAGGCAATTCCTTCAATACAAAACACTTTTAGCCATTGGTCAAAACACCTTGAGTATCTATGTCATTCACGCAGTAATCTTATACGGAAGCTTTCACGGTTTTGGCCTGTATAAGTTTTTTAAAAAATCGCTCAATGTACCCGAAGCTTTTGCCGGGGGATTGCTTTTTGTGCTATGCTGTGTCAGTCTGTCATTTTTATATGAATACAAAAAGGGATTTGTAAAAGATTATATTTCTCGTATATTTAAAAAAAATAAAAATTATGAGTGATGTTAATTCAGGGCCTATTCCTGTGGCCTTAGAAAAAGATAAAAACTACAGCTGGTGTACCTGTGGGCATACAGAAAATGAACCTTTTTGTGACGGTTCACACAGAAAAAACAATGCTACACCATCCTTAAAATTCAGTGTTTCTGAAGAAAAAACAGCCTATTTATGCAGCTGTAAAAAAACATCAAACCCACCTTATTGTGACGGTAGTCATAAAGGATAATGTAGGAACATAAAAGTTATTATAATAGAAAAGCCCGCTAATAGCGGGCTTTTCTTATACAGTAAAAGATTTATTAAATATGCAAAGCCCTGTCTTCCGTTGCCGCTAAAGCAGCTTCTTTTATGGCTTCTGCAAAGGTGGGGTGCGCGTGAGACATTCTTGAAATATCTTCAGCAGATGCTCTGAATTCCATGGCTACTACAGCCTCTGCAATTAAATCTGCACATCTAGCGCCAATCATATGCACCCCTAAAACCTCATCNGTNTCTTTGTGTGCTAAAATCTTTACAAAACCNTCTAGGTCCATNCTTGCCCTAGATCTTCCAAGGGCTCTCATTGGAAATTGACCCACTTTATAAGGCGTGTTACTTTCCTTTAACTGTGCTTCTGTTTTTCCAACTGCAGCAACTTCTGGCCAGGTATATACAACTCCAGGGATTAAATTATAATCAATATGAGGTTTTTGGCCAGCTATAATCTCAGCGACCATGGTACCCTCTTCTTCTGCTTTATGCGCCAGCATAGCACCAGCTACTACATCGCCAATTGCATATATATGTGGTGTGGCTGTTTGTAAATGACTGTTCGTAACTACCCTGCCCCTTTCATCAAGACTTACGCCTGCTGCTGCTGCATTTAGGCCTGCGGTGTAAGGACTTCTCCCAACAGCAACCAAACAATAATCTGCCTCTAAAACTACTTCTGCGCCTTTTTTATCATTGGCTTTAACCGTTACTATGTCTCCCTTTCTAGTGACTTCTTTCACTCCGTGTGACAAAAGAAATTTCACTTTCTGCTTTTTCATCACCTTGGCGAGCTCCTTAGAAAGTGCCTCATCCATGGAAGGAATAATACGTTCTGCATATTCTACCACAGTAACTTCTGCGCCCAATCTCTTGTATACCTGTCCCAATTCAAGACCAATAACACCTCCACCTATGACCACTAAGTGCTTTGGGATTTCTGGGAGAGAAAGGGCCTCTGTAGAGGTAATTATACGTTCTTTGTCTTGGGTAATAAAAGGCAATTGACTGGGTTTTGATCCAGTAGCAATAATAGTATTCTTTGCAGAAATGCTGGTAGTTTTACCCTCACTGTCTTTTACAGAAATAGTATGTGCATCTTTAAAACTACCAAAACCGTGAAGTACAGTGATTTTATTTTTATCCATTAGATACTCAATACCTTTGGTAGTTTGAGCTACAACACTGTCTTTTCTAGCAAGCATTTTAGAGAGATTAGCGATAATTTCTCCTGGAATTTCAATCCCGTGTGTTTCAAAATGTTTTGTAGCGTCTTCATAATGGTGGGAAGAATCTAACAAAGCTTTAGAAGGAATACATCCTACGTTTAAACAGGTTCCTCCTAAGGTATTATATTTTTCTATCAAAGCCGTTTTAAGGCCTAATTGTGCACAGCGAATTGCTGCTACATAACCTCCAGGTCCTGAACCTATCACGGCTACATCAAAAGCATCCATATTTTTTATTTAAAGTAAACTATAACAAAATTACCACATAAGTTTTAGCTTACAAAGGTATATGTGCAGTATCTTTTATTTCACTAATCACAAAGGCACTTTGGGTACTTCCAATGGCTGAAATAGTCGTGAGTTTACGCACCATAAAATCCCTGTAAGCAGCCATATCCTCTAAATGAATTTTCAATAAATAATCGTATTCACCAGCGATATGAAAACAGCTTACCACAGCCTCTAATCGGGCAATCTCTCTTTCAAATTGAAGCACCATATCTTTAGAGTGTTGCTGTAATTTAACATGGCAAAATGCCACGAAATTCTTGTTTACTTTTGATTTATCCAAAACGGCAGCATACCTAGATATAATCCCTGAACGCTCTAATTTTTTTATGCGTTCATAGATAGCCGTATTAGAGAGTCCAAGTTGGTTGGCGTAATACTTATTGGGTTTTTTACTGTCTTCTTGGAGTAGTTTTAAAAGACTTTTGTCAATCTGGTCCATCATTTTTAGATAATTTTAAAAGCAAAATAATCATTTAGGTGTTTGAAAAGATTTATTTTCCTATAAATTTATAATATTTAGATAAATTATCTGTAAAATATATTTTTAATTGTAAATATTCAATTGAAGCAATAGATTTACTGAAATTAATCTTATGAAAACTTCAAAATCTGGTGCAGCATCTATTTTATCTCAACTTAATATTGGTGCCCATAGTGGTGTAAATCCATCTATTTCAGACAGTAGTACCTATGCATTTAATACTGCAAAGGATATGTCGGATACTTTTGAAGGCACCAAAGAAGGTTGTTTTTTATACAGCAGACACAGTACACCAACCAACCACATGCTAGCTAACAGCCTAGCTGCAATGGAAGGAAGTGAAGCTGCCCATGTATTTGGCAGTGGTATGGGCGCAATTACTGCCGTACTATTTCAGTTGTGTGCTGCTGAAGACCATATTGTAAGTAGCAGAACCATATACGGAGGCACCTATGCCCTATTAAAAAACTTCATGCCTAAATACGGCGTACAAACCAGTTTTGTGGACACTACTGACCTCCAAACTGTAACAGCTGCCATTACACCTAAAACAAAAGTGTTGTACTGTGAGGCAATGAGTAATCCGCTTTTAGAAATTAGTGATATAGAAGCGCTGGCTGCAATTGCAAAAAAACACCAACTCACTCTTGTGGTAGACAATACCTTTACTCCCTTAATGATTGCGCCCATTAAACACGGGGCACATATTGTCATACACAGTCTCACAAAATTTATTAATGGCACCTCAGATGCAGTCGCAGGCGTTGTTTGTGCTACAGAAGATTTTTGTCACTCACTAAGGGATGTAAATCAGGGAGCAGCCATGCTCTTTGGAAGTACCTTAGACAGCCAAAGGGCCGCCTCTATTCATAAAAATTTAAAAACACTGCCTATTAGAATGACCAAACATTCAGAAAATGCTTGGTGTATTGCTCGAGGACTTCAACAGGCAGGATATAAAGTCATGTATCCAGGACTTGAGGATCACAAAGGAAAGCAAACGCTTGAGAAACAATTAGAAGCAGGTTTTGGTTATGGTGGATTAATGACCTTAGACGCAGGTAGTCTAGAAAAAGCAAACGCTCTAATGGAAGCCATGCAAGACGCAGGCGTAGGATATTTGGCCGTAAGTTTAGGGTTTTACAAAACCCTATTTTCTGCCTCAGGAAGCTCTACCTCCTCTGAGATTTCTCCAGAGGAACAAAAACAAATGGGTCTTGGGGAAGGTTTAATTCGTTTTTCGATTGGCCTAGACCATCTGCCAGAGGAAACGCTGGCACTTATCTTGGATTGTATAGAAAAAGTGGCCTTGCATAAAGGCGCTTAAAATTGTAATATTACGCTTTACTAAAAAACTACTATGAAGTCAAAAGCGTCTACTCCAAAATCTATTTCTCTTAAAGCTTCCTTAATACCTGTGGTATTATTAGTGGTTTTATTGGCCTACAATGTTTTTGTCTTTGGAGACGACGCCCTAAGCGGTTCCAACCAATTTATTTTACTGATCGGTGGTGCTATAGCAGCTGTAGTAGGCTTTTACCACAAAGTATCTTATGAAAAAATGCTTGCAGAAGTGGCGGAAAATTTAAAATCTACTACTGGGGCCCTACTTATCCTACTGATGGTGGGTGCGTTATCTGGTACTTGGCTAGTGAGTGGCATTATACCGGCCATGATTTACTATGGTTTACAAATTCTAAACCCCACCATATTTCTGGCTGCTTGTGTCATTATATGTGCTATAATTTCCATTGCTACAGGTAGCTCGTGGACTACATCTGCAACGGTGGGTATTGCCCTTATCGGTATTGGAAATGCCCTTGGAATCCCTATGGGAATGACAGCAGGTGCGGTCTTGTCTGGGGCTTATTTTGGAGATAAAATGTCGCCACTAAGTGACACAACAAATCTAGCGCCAGCTATGGCTGGAGGTGATTTGTTTACCCATATTAGGTATATGCTGCTCACAACAGTTCCCACACTTATAGTCACACTAATTGTTTTTGTTGTATTAGGATTCACAATGGATACTTCAGGAGAAGCAGACACAGCGTCCATTCTCAATAGTATAGACGCCACCTTTAATATTAGTGGTTGGTTGTTTCTTGTGCCATTGGGCGTGATTTTAATGATACTTAAAAAAACGCCACCCCTAATGGCTTTACTTATTGGAACGCTTTTAGGAGGTGTTTTTGCCCTAATTTTCCAACCCGAAATTATTGCTGGTTTGTCTGGAGCTAAAGAACTCAACTTTGAAAACGGCTATAAAGGAATCTTAAACGCCATTACAGTAAGCACAGAAATTGCCACTGACAATGTTGCCCTAAACGACCTTTTTACCTCTAAAGGCATGTCTGGAATGTTAGGAACTATATGGTTAATCATGTGCGCCATGGTTTTTGGAGGTATTATGGATGGAATTGGTGCACTTTCAAAAATTAGCGAAACACTCTTGGGAATGGCCAAGACAACCTTTGGGCTTTTTGCCAGTACTGTAGCGAGTTGTTTAGCGCTAAATGTAACCGCCTCAGACCAATACTTAGCCATTGTAATTCCTGGAAAGATGTTCGCTAAAGCTTATAAAGACAAAGGTTTGGCTCCAGAGAACCT
>JGI26084J50262_1000499_pt1 | contig 22476 bp, 23 predicted proteins | sample SaaInl6LU_22_DNA_FD_50262 | JGI IMG/M metagenome (IMG submission 50262) | reverse complement strand
ATTTCAGAGGTGTAGCAAAAAATTTGACACACCTACATATAGCATGGCTATAAACATAGTAAGAATAAGGGTTGAGCGTTCCAACAAGGACTTATGAGTCCACTGCTCTAACCAACTGAGCTACAGGCCCAAAAACATAGATGTTTTAGAGCGTGACATTATATAAGAATTAATCGCTTAGGGANGCATTAGTAATGTTTCAAAATTTATCATAGGTTATTATTCTTAAATGATTAACTTAGATGGGGTAAGTACTTTTGCAAAAGGTGGAAACAGGAGGTGTTATGTCAGCCCAATTAATNCAAAGCGATGCTTAAAAGTTCTTCATGAAAATCTTTTAGATAAGCTNAAAGAAAATTCAGCCTGGTATAAGCGCCTAGGAAATAATGCTGGCCTCGATGATAATTTNCGCGAAAGGGATGCATACAATCAAAGAGCTATTTCCTCACCTATCAATTCTTCTATTTGGAATCATTTGGCAAAGTGGTATGGGATGATTGAAACAAATCTAGGGCCTGCTTCAGAAACTGAGCTTATTTTGAATGATGGTGAAATTGCCGAAACCTTAGAAACTTATCTTTTTAGAGAAGGCTTAACCCCAGAAATTCAAGAAGCATTAAAGACTTTTGAGACTTGGTTGAGAACCCATCTTGTTCTGACAAAAAATATCATTCCTCACAATGTTGTAATTAAAAAAGAAAATGGCTCTCTAATCCTTGTAATCATTGATGGGCTGGGCTGCAAATCATTTATACCGCTGCCAAAATACAGTAGATTTTTTGCAAGAATTTACGTAGAAAGACGCATCAAGTTGATGTGGAGCAGGATCCATTGGGACCTAGGTGGCCGCATTGGNGATTGGAAATAAAACTTCCTACTCGTCTAAGAAATTCTTTAAGTGACTAGAACGACTAGGGTGTCTTAGCTTTCTTAAGGCTTTGGCTTCTATTTGACGAATTCTTTCCCTGGTAACATCAAACTGCTTTCCAACTTCCTCTAAAGTGTGGTCTGTATTCATGCCAATACCAAATCTCATCCTCAAAACTTTAGCTTCTCTTGCCGTCAAAGATGATAGAACGTCATCCGTTGCAAAGTGCAGACTGCCTTCGGTAGCATTCTGCAGCGGAGAGTGAATAACTGTATCTTCGATAAAATCACCTAAATTTGAATCTTCATCATCTCCAATCGGTGTTTCCATTGAGATAGGTTCTTTGGCAATTTTAAGAACTTTTCTAACCTTATCTTCGGGCATATCCAATTCTTTGCTTAATTCTTCTGGAGTAGGCTCTCTTCCCATATCTTGCATCATCTGGCGAGATACTCGGTTTAATTTATTGATAGTTTCAATCATATGAACAGGAATTCTGATAGTTCTTGCCTGATCAGCAATAGATCGAGTAATTGCCTGTCTAATCCACCAAGTTGCGTAAGTAGAAAATTTATAGCCTCTTCGATACTCAAACTTATCAACTGCTTTCATGAGACCGATGTTACCTTCTTGGATTAAATCTAAGAACTGCAAACCTCTGTTTGTATATTTTTTTGCAATTGAGATTACAAGCCGAAGATTGGCTTCAACCATGTCCTTCTTCGCTCGCCTCATCTTGGTTTCGCCCATAGACATAGCACGGTTAATCTCTTTGATATCTTTAATGCTTAAACCAACTCTTTCCTCAATAGCTTTAATTGCTTTTTGAGCAATGACTACATCTGGCTTGATATGCTCCAAAGATTTTTTAGAGTATTTTTTACCGCTCATTAAAGAATCAATCCATTTAACTTTGGTGATGTTATCTTGATACATCGCAATGAAATCTTTTCGAGGCACTCGTGCTGACTTTACAAATAAAAATTGAATTCTTTTTTCATGTAAACGAATTTCAGATAAATCGCTACGAGCAAAGAAGGCCAAATCTTCAAACNTTTTTGGTGAAAATTTAAGAAACTGAAAAATTAAACCTAGTTTTGCAAATTCTGCCTTAGCTTCTTTAGAATGCCTGCCTTTAGATTCAAGAACTTTATTTGTTTTATTAAATTGACGTTTTAAATTCGTCATTCGCCTTTGGACTTCAGCCAAATCAGGACCAGTATCAACTTCTTCGTCGCTCTCTTCTAACTGTTTGGCCTTTTCACTTCCCGGTCCTGCTGAAGGAACCTCCTCCATCTCTTCAAGAAAGCCAGTTAATAACTCGCTTAATTTCTTATCTTCATTCTTAACTTGCTCATAAAAATCAATGACATACTCAACAATTCCTGGGTAATGCACACTGGCATCCAGAAGATCACGCATACCCTCTTCTATACGTTTAGCAATTTCAATTTCGCCTTCTCTGGTCAAAAGATCAACGGTTCCCATTTCACGCATGTACATTCTGACAGGATCTGTGGTTCTCCCTGTTTCATTCTCAACGGCAGCCAGAGCCTCAGCAGCTTGCTCAAGAGCAATATCGTCTTGATCGTCGGATGATTCGGATAGCATCAATGTATCTGCATCTGGAGCAGTTTCATGGACCTGAAGACCAAGGTCATTAATCATCCCAATAATTTCGTCGACTTGATCAGGATCAGAGATGTCTTCGGGAAGATGATCGTTTACGTCTGCATAAGTTAAATAGCCTTGCTCTCGGCCTTTCTCAATTAACTCTGCAATTCTTGAACCTTGTTTTTTTAACTTATCCACTCAATGCCTCTTTCTAAAATCATTAGGTTTATGTGATGTCAAACTTGATTTTTTCAATCTTGTTTTGAACTTAATTTTTCTAACCAATTTCGATCATCATCTGTAATTTCTTGCTTTTTTAAGATGATTTGCTGTAAATCTCTTCTTTCTGCTGGCGAAATCGAGCTGACATTATACTTGTCTTTGAGTATTTGCTCCCTATCTTTTTGATTTTTTAGTAAAATATCCACGCAATCAACAACTAGCTTGATTGCATTTTTTTCTGATAATTCAAGGCCGGCAACCACAGCTTCTGAGAAATATCCCTTGATTTGATCTGATTCAAGGCTCTCAATTACCCTTGAGGGTTTGATATCAGGCGTCTGTTTGTATAAATCTAAAATAATAAATAAAAATTCTAATTTGGGATTATTTTTTAATTGGTCAAAAATGGGGTCTTTTGCAATGGCTGGAAAGGACAATAATGCGCTAAAAATATTTATCACCGCTTTCACTCTTACTGGCATGTTTGCGCTTGATTTAACACTATTATTTAAGTCTTGCCGAATAGATGCACTTGTAGGGACATCCATGGTTTTAACATCCATGCCACATAATTTTGAAACCTCGCTAGCATAAATTTCTTTAATAACAGAGTTATTTATTTTATTTACAACCGGAATGGCGAAGGCGGCCGCTTGGGCTCTTCCCTCTAATGTTTCTAAATTATATTCTTTTACCTTAGATAAAAAATACGATGAGAGGGAAATGGATTCATCTAAGAGTTTCTGGAATCCCTCTAATCCATGCTCATTGATGTATGAATCTGGATCATGCCCTGGATCAAAAAATACAAAATAAATATTGATATCTTCTCTTATGATAGGGAAAGTATTTTCAACTGCTTTCCAGGCCGCTTTGCCTCCAGCTAAATCTCCATCGAACGCAAAAAATATCTTATTTGTATAACGCATGATTTTAGAAACATGATTTGGAGTGACTGCTGTTCCAAGGGTTGCTACAGCATTCTTAATACCATGCTCATAAAGGCCAATGACATCCATATATCCCTCTACAACAATCAAGGAGGCGATATTTCTCTCTGATTCTTTAACTTCATAAAGACCAAATAACTCATTTGATTTATTAAAAAAAGAGGTTTCGGGAGAATTCAAATACTTTGGCTCCCCTTCATCTATGATTCTTCCTCCCATCGCAATGAAATCACCTTTTATATTTCTAATTGGAAAAATAACTCTGCCTCTAAATCGATCATAAAATCGATTGTCCTTCTTGCTAAAAAGTCCTGACTCATTCAATTCTTTAGCTGATGCTTCAGCTTCTAAATGGTTGAAAAGTCCATCCCATTTATCTTGTGCATATCCAATATTAAATTTCTTGGCTGTGGGACCAGTAATTTTTCTTTCCTTGAGATACTGGATTGCTTTTGGAGCAATCGTCTCATTTAAATTGGCTTGATAAAACCGAACCGCTTTCTCAACCAAACCACTGGGTTTAGATTTATCTAACCTATTGTTTTCATATGGCACAGTCATGCCTGCAGAACTTGCAAGAGTTTCAATGGCATCAACAAATTCTAGATTTTCATACTGCCTCAAGAAATGAATCGCATTACCGGATTCCTGACATACAAAACAATAAAAAAACTGCTTGTCTTGGTTAACAGCCATGGATGGGTTTGAGTCATCATGAAAGGGGCACTGGCACCAAAAATTTGATCCTTTTTTATTTAAAGGAATACGCCTACCTATAACATCAACAATATCTGTTTGATCCAATAACTGATCAATGAAACTAGTTGGAATTGACATGGTGCTCTATCCAGTTATCTAAAAATATTTTGGCAGCTAGATCATCGATTCGCCCGTCATTTGCATTAACCTGCGCCAACTGCTTTGCTTCAAACGAAGTTAATCTCTCATCAACTAATTCGCATGGAACATTGCTAATTATTTGAAGTTTTTGAAAAAATGGGTCAACTTTCTTCATCATATCACTTGGAGTTCCATCCATATTTAAAGGATTGCCAACCAACAACTGATCAGGCTTCCATTCATTAATAAGATCTTTGATAGTACCCCAAATCTCTTCACCTTCTTGAGCAACATTAAGAACTTTTAAAGGCGAAGATGTTCCAGTGATAGTTTGTCCAACAGCTACCCCAATATACTGAGTGCCAAAATCAAAAGCTAAAATTTGCATTGCTAAGAATTTGAAAAATTCCAGTCTCGAACAATTTCAAGTTGTTGATAGCTTTCTGCCATGTTTTTGGAGAAAGGTTGAAATGGAGCTGATTGATATAAAATTTTTAATGCCAGCGAATCCAGGTTCGAATTTCCAGAAGATTGCAAAATATCCGCCCCTATTAAATTACCCTGGGAATCAATGGTAGACTTAATTTGAACTCTGAAATTTCCCTGGACAATATCAGAACGGGATATTTCATAATACCCTGCCGTCTCAACCTGCCTTTGCCAAGCATTTAAGTAAATTGTCTCGAAACTTTCTAAGGTTGAATTGGATTCTAATCGTCTAACACTAAACTTAGATTTATCTTGAAGACTTACATCTCTGGAGATCATTGCAGATTTTTGACTGTTTTGCTCAAAAGACTGAGAGCCATTTAATATACTACCCTGCATATCAAATTCTCCATTAGCGAATTTAATATTCACAATTGTTTCTTCATTAAATTCCCATGGTTGCTGAATTACAACAAAGCTGACCCCAAAAATTACGACTCCATGAAATATTAAGGATGCCAGCATAGATTTTCTAAATCCCCACCTCTGAATTCTTTGCTTATAAATTAGCGGCTGCATCTTATATTGATTGAAGCAAAGCCTGAATTGGGCTTCTTCCAGTTTGAGACAAAATCTCGCGCGCACCTGTTGGGCTTGTAATATTAATTTCAGTTAAAGAATTACCAATCATATCGATACCAGCAAATATGATGCCCTCTGCCAAAAGCAATTTACCAATCTCTGTACTAGCTTTCATTTGATCATCGGATAATTCTCGAGCTACACCCAGACCGCCAGCAGCAAGGTTGCCCTTAAAGCTTCCTTCCATAGGAATTCTTGCAAGAGCTATAGGAAAAGGTTTGCCGTGAATAAGTAATATTCGATAATCACCATTATAAATTTCAGGCAAGAAATTTTGAGCCATGACCATAGTTTGATAATTGTTTGTTAGNGATTGAAAGATTGTTAAATGATCTTTTGAGCTTTCATCAAATTTGTAAATTGACTCTCCGCCCATGCCATCAAGAGGTTTCAAAATGATGGTTGAGTATTTTTCTTTGAATTTTTTAAAGTCCTCTTCTTTGCAAATAACATTTGTATCTGGCATCCAATGAGAAAACCTAAGTGCAAAAACTTTTTCATTGAATTTTTGTAAAGCTGAAGGTCGATTAATAATATTGGCGCCTTCAGATTCAGCCTGGGATAACAAATGTAAAGCATTCATAAAGTCTTCATCTACGGGAGGATCTTTTCTCATAAAAATATAATCAAAATCTTTAAGCGCTCTTGTTGTATTAACTTTTTCACTAAGTTGAGGATGATCATGAGGATCTTTAATTTCAGAAAAAATGGTGAGAGTTTGTCGGTCTTTGTATATCAAATCATTCATCTCACACTGAAAAATTTTACCGCCCATGGTATGGGCTTCTTGCATCCACAAAATAGTAGTATCCTTTTTTGGATTTAGTTTATCCAATGGATCTGTTATGAATAATAAGGTTTTGCCTTGCATTAATATTCCCCTGATAGGCTTTGGAATTTAGACAGGCCTACAATGGGTGCTGTTTCAGCTCGCAATACATAATGCCCAATCTTGAATGACTGCAACTCTAGCCCATTCATTAATTCACGCTCAGTTTGTGAAAAACCCGACTCGGGTCCTGTAATAAAACTAATACTATTTAAATTCAAAATTTGATGATCTTTAATATACTCATTCGCAATTGTATCAAGAACGAATAATCCCTCGAAACCTGCAATCAGCTTGTCGCTATGAAGGCATTGCTCAAGCCCATTGAAATAATTAACGCAAGGGATGTGATTGCATCCTGATTGCTCACAAGCACTTACAACAGCCTCTTCTAGTTTGGGGTTTAATTTGGATAAATCTTTTTTTGCTAGTGATTGATCTTGATTCATTGGTTTATATACAAGAATGGAATTTACTCCTAATTCAATAAGTTTTTGTAATGAAAAAATTAAATTCTCTTTTTTTATGTAAGGGATTATTGCTTGATAATACTTTTTATATGGATTGGAGGAATTTAAAACATCATCTACATGAAAACTTATAAATGCTTTTGTAAGCTCTAAAATCTTGCCATGAGCGATGGAACCTTTACCATCAAAACACTCTACAGAATCACCTGGTTGCAACCTTAGAACCTTGGCAAGATGATGTATTTGTTTTATGTTGGAGCACTTATAAATTGGTGCAGATAATTCAGGACAAAAAATTCTAGGCTTTCTCATCAAATAATTATAATTGGTATTTTTTATAATGAGTCAAAGTCATATCATTCTTGTTCGGCATGGCGAAGCATCAGAGGGATGGCCTGTTCATCCAGATCCTGGTTTAAGCGAACTCGGTCGCAGGCAAGCTGCAAAAACTGGCGATTCTCTAATTGAGCAAATACCTTCCTATCAGCTTATTTCCAGTCCCAAGAAAAGAGCCGTGGAAACAATGGAAATAATGAGTAAAAAAGAAAAAGGCGCTTTTCAATTAGATTCTAATTTTATAGAAATTCCATCAGCTGACATTCAGTTGAATGAAAAACGTGACTGGCTTATAAGAATTTTTACTACCCCTATTCACGAGTTACCTGAGACAGTTCAGGGATGGCGCAATAATTTAATAGCCTGGCTCACTGAAGCTGAAGGCAACTTTATTGTGACAACACACTTTATGGTAATTAATGCGCTGGTTTCTTATATTGCAAGCAACAACCAAATTTCATATTTTCATCCCGATTACGCATCTCGAACTGAAATATTTATAAAAGATAAGAAATTAATTCAATTAATTTTAGGCGATGATAAAAAAACTGTAATTAATCTTTAAAATTAGTTGAGCATTTTTTAATCAGCTGTAGAATTTATACTCTACAAAAAAACCGCTACTACATGACTAAAAAAGTCTCACAAACTTCAAAAAATAAACCTCTAAGCGAGCATGTAAAAAAAGCTATGAAGAAGTATTTTGCTACGCTCGGTGATGTAGATCCAGCAAATGTTTATGCAATGGTCATGGCCGAGGTTGAGCCTGAGCTTTTCAAGGCGGTAATGATGCATTCAAATGGCAATCAGTCCAAGGCTGCAAATATTTTAGGATTAAATAGAGCCACCCTAAGAAAAAAATTACATCGTTACAATATTATTGAAAAATTATGAATCTTATTACCCCTAAAACTGCCCTGATTAGTCTTTCAGATAAATCAAATTTAGACGAATTGATTACTTTCTTGCTTGGTCAAAAAGTTAAGATCATCTCGACTGGGGGGACTTACAATGCGATTAAAAAAATCACTAATGAAGTCATAGAGGTTTCAGAATTCACAGGATTTGAAGAAATGATGGATGGTCGGGTCAAAACTTTGCACCCGAAGATTCATGCGGGCATTTTGGCTAGAAGAGAAACAGATTTAGAAATTTTAACTGATCGTGGTTATGAGGTTATTGACATGGTCATTGTTAATCTATATCCATTTCAGGAAACAATCGCCTCAGGATGTGACTTTGATGAAGCTATAGAAAAAATTGATATAGGTGGACCCACAATGATTAGGTCAGCAGCAAAAAACTTCAAAGATGTTGCGGTCATCTCAAATCCAAGTGACTACGGTCGGTTGATAAATGAATGGAAAGATCAAGGGGGTATCAGTTATGAATTTAGAAAGGAGCTTTCACAAAAAGTTTTTCAGCTCATGGCTGAATACAATTCAGCTATTGCAAATTATCTAAAAAATGTTTCCTCTGATGCGCCTCAATATAACTTCAGCAAGAGTGAATCGTTAAGATACGGAGAAAATCCTCATCAAACTGCAGATTTATTAACTTTTTCTAATTTAAAGTATAAAAATATTGCCAATGCAGACGTTCTCCAAGGTAAAGAGCTTTCATATAATAATATTGTTGATGCTGATGCCGCCTGGGAATGTGTGAGAGCCTTTGATGACCCAGCATGTGTGATTGTAAAACATGCTAACCCATGCGGTGTTGCTGAGGCAAACTCTGTCTTCAATGCATATGATCTAGCATTTAAAACGGATCCAACATCAGCTTTTGGAGGCATTATTGCTTTTAACAGAGCGCTTGATAAAAAAACTGCTGAAGAAATTAATGAGCGACAGTTTGTTGAGGTTATTTTGGCAACGGGTTTTGAAGAAGCTGCACTAGCAGAACTTGCTAAGAAAAAAAATGTAAGAGTTTTGTGTGTTGATTTAAAACAAGATAACCCATACCCAGGGGTCATTAAAAAAGTTTCTGGGGGGATATTAATTCAAAGTGATGATAATTTTATTGTCCCCCAAGCAGAGCTTAAATGTGTTACAAAAAGACAGCCTACCGATGAAGAAATCAATGATCTGATGTTTGCATGGAAGGTTGCCAAATTTGTTAAATCCAACGCTATTGTTTATGTCAAAAATAAACAGACCATCGGTATTGGCGCCGGTCAAATGAGCAGAGTCATAAGTGCTGAAATTGCAAATCTCAAAGCTCATGAAGAGGGTTTAGAGGTTAAAGGTGCAGCAATGGCTTCAGATGCTTTTTTCCCATTTAGGGATGGTATCGATAAAGCTGCTTCAAGTGGAATTGCAGCGATTATTCAGCCTGGTGGTTCGATAAGAGATGAAGAAGTAATTGCAGCGGCCGATGAAAATAACATTGCAATGGTTTTTACTGCAACTCGTCATTTTAGACATTAAAAAATGCACATTTTGGTCATTGGATCAGGAGGCAGAGAGCATGCTTTAGCATGGAAGTCTGCTCAGGATGAATCGGTCTCTGAGGTTTTTGTTTGCCCAGGAAACGCAGGTACTGCATTAGAAAATAAAGTATCTAATGTCTTCATTGATATTAATGACTTTGCAGCAGTCAAAGATTTTTGTTTCAAAAAAAATATTGCACTTGTGATTGTTGGGCCAGAGCAACCTCTCGTTGATGGTCTAGTAGATTATTTACAAAGTAATGGTATCAAAACTTTTGGTCCCTCCAGTGCTGCCGCTCAGTTAGAGGGCTCCAAAACATTCTCAAAAGACTTTTTTATTAAATATGGCATTCCTACAGCGACCTATGCGGCCTTCGATAATTTTGATAGCGCAAAAGAGCACTTAAAAAAGATTTCATATCCAACAGTAGTCAAAGCAGATGGTTTGGCAGCAGGTAAAGGAGTGATTATTTGCCAAACTGAGAATGAAGCTTTGGAAGCCTTGGTCAGTATTTTCAAAGACCAAGCATTTGGAGATGCTGGAACAAGAGTGGTTATTGAAGATTTCTTAATTGGCGAAGAGGCAAGTTTTATCGCGGTGGTGAGCAAAGATAAGATGATCCCACTTGCTACCAGCCAGGATCATAAGGCCGTGAGTGATGGTGATGAGGGTTTAAATACTGGTGGAATGGGTGCATATTCACCCGCACCAATAGTTGATGAAAAGATGCATCGAAAAATTATTGATGAAGTGATGAAACCTACCATGCATGGTTTAATTGCTGAAGGCTCGCCCTATCTTGGCTTTTTATACGCTGGACTCATGATCAATAATGGAGAACTAAAAGTTCTTGAATTTAATTGCAGATTTGGAGACCCTGAAACTCAACCTATTCTTCTCAGATTAAAATCAAGCCTTGTTGAGCTATGTCTTGCAGCAATTGATAATCAGCTAAACGCTTATCAAATTCAGTGGACTGATGAACATGCTTGTGGGGTGGTAATTGCAAGTCAAGGGTATCCTCAAAGTTATACAAAAAATAATGAAGTAATAATTAAACCCACAGATGAATTTGGAATGAAGCTATTTCATGCAGGCACAAGACTTCAAGGTGATAAAGTTTTAACATCAGGAGGAAGAGTATTTTGCGCAACTGCTCTAGGCAAAGATCTTCAAGAGGCTCAAAAAAAAGCATATGATCTGGTAAAATCTGTATCCTTTGATGGGGCTTTTTATCGAAAAGATATTGGCAATAAAGGATTAAAATGAATCGACTAGATAATTTTATAAATGAGTGCGACATTGCTTTGAAAACATTATCATTTAAAAAAAGTGGTACTGGCAGATCATATCCAGCCAATGAAACCTCTTCCTCCCTCTCAAAAAAAGAGAAGAGTCTATCGGCCCAACTAATGAGAATAAATTTAGCCGGCGAAGTTGCAGCTCAGGCACTCTACAGGGGTCAAGCAATGGTCTGCAAAGATGCTGAGATAAAAAATCATCTCGTACAGGCCGGAGAAGAGGAAACAGATCATTTAATTTGGTGCAAAAAGCGTCTTGATGAGTTAAATGGAAGACCATCAATCCTCAACCCTGTTTGGTATGCAGGATCATTTGCCATTGGTGCAATATTTGGAAGCTTTGGTGAAAAAACTAGTTTAGGGTTCGTTGAAGAAACTGAAAAACAAGTTGTTAAACACCTTGAGAAACATTTAGACAAAGTTTCTAAAAATGATATTAAAACAATTGAAATTTTAAAGACTATGCGAGCTGATGAAGATGAGCATGCTCAAGAAGCAATGGAAAATGGAAGTGAATCATTGTCTGAGCCAACAAAAAAAGTTATGAACTTAACCGCTAAAGTGATGACTTCATCAAGTGCTTATATTTAAAAAGAGCCCCTCATTAAGCTTTCTCCAATTAAAAAGACCTTAATGTTGTTAAGTTTTAAATAATCTATATCTTCCCTAGATTGAATTCCTGATTCTGCAATAAAAATATTTTTTTGTTTGAATAAATTTCTTAAGCGAACAGAATTACCAAGATCAACTTCAAACGTTTTTAGATCTCTGTTGTTTACACCTATCAAAGCATCTTCAAAATGCTCAATTCTTCGAAGTTCATTTTCATCATGCACCTCAATCAAATAATCCAGTTCTAACTTTTTGGCAATATTAATGAAATTCTCTATTTGTGAATCAGAAAGAATAGATGCGATTAATAAAATACAATCTGCGCCAATCAATTTAGATTCATAAATTTGATATTCATCAATCATGAAATCTTTTCTTAAAATTGGTAAAGCAGTAACCCTCTTAACCTCTTTTAAATAATTAACGCTGCCCATAAAAAAATCTTCTTCGGTTAAAATTGATAAAGCAGATGCTCCAAAGGCCTCATATTCAACTGCTATTTTTACAGGATCAAATTCTTCTGCAATAATTCCTGCGCTTGGTGAAGCTTTTTTGATTTCTGCAATAATAGCTTCGTCTTTTGTGGAAATCATATCTTTAAATCTTCCCTTAGGAAGCCGAAGATCTTCCAAAGAGCTCTTTATTTGCTTCAAAGATAATTCTGCCTTTTTATGGACAAGATTAGCTTTTGTGTTTAAAACAATTTTTTCTAGAATGCTCATTAACTATTTGATACTCGCACATATGAAGCTAACTTATCTGCAGCCATGCCGTTATTCATTAATTCAAATGAACACTCAACACCATCAGCGATTGAATTTACTTTTTTTGCTAAATATAAAGCTGCACCGGCATTAAGGGCAATCATATCTTGCACAGAAGATTTTTCTCCAGCAAAAGCTTCTCGTATCAATTGCAAACTATCTTCAGGTGATTGGGCTGAAATTTCAGAGAGAGTTCCTAAAGATAAGCCAAAATCTTTGGGAGAAATTTCATACTCAGAAATAGTATTATTTTTTAGCTCTGCAATGTAAGTTGAGTTTGTAATAGTTATTTCATCCAATCCATCAAATCCATGCACAATTAACACATGATCCATAGATAAATTCTTGGCAACTGATGCAAACGTTTTAACTAGGTCTTTTTGATAAACGCCTAAAATCTGTCTTCTTGCATCACAAGGATTGGTATGAGGGCCAAGCAAATTAAATAAAGTTTTTTTGCCTATTTTCTGCCTTGCTGGCATAACATATTTCATAGATTGATGATGGAGCGGCGCAAACAAGAAAACAAAACCAACTCTCTTAAAAATGCTTTCAAGCTTTTCTCTATCATGGGTTATATCAGCGCCAGCCGCTAACAATAAATCTGCGCTGCCAGATTTGCTAGATACTGCCTTGTTACCATGTTTGGTTACAGCGGCGCCGCCAGCAGCAGCCACAAAAGATGCTGCCGTAGAACAATTAAAGGTATGCAAGCCCGAGCCACCTGTTCCACAAGTGTCTATATGATCTCCATCTCCTAAGGGACATGTGAGAGATTTTTCTTTCATAACCCTAGCTGCAGCTGTAATTTCAGTTTCTTTGATGCCTTTTGCATTTAAAGCTAACAAAAATGCCTCAATGGACAGATCATCAACATCTCCAGTCATGATCGATTCAATCGCAGACTGCATAGAGTGAAAATCAAGGTCTTCTTTCTTTTCGAGTTGGTTAATGAAGTCCTGGATCATATATTTAGAAAATTTTTGATTAATCGCATTCCATGATCAGTATCAATGGATTCAGGATGAAATTGAACGCCATATATAGGCCTAGAAATATGTTCGACACCCATGATGATTGCTGGATCATCAACAATTGTAGAAATTACTTTCAAATCTTTAGGCAAGCTTGAGCTATCAATTATTAAGCTATGGTATCTCACCACTGAATATGGGCTAGGTATTTCTTTAAATAATATTGAATTAGAATGCATAACCTTAGATTTTTTCCCATGAAAAACTTGAGGAGCCTTAATGATCTTAGCTCCAAATGCCACTCCAATTGATTGATGACCCAAGCATACTCCCAATAATGGAACCTTAGATTCTTGAGCTATCTCAGTAGAGATCCCAGCTTCATTTGGTGTACAGGGACCAGGAGAAATAACAATTTTCTCAGGATTAAGTGAGTTAATTTCAGCCATGGTCACTTCATCATTTCTTTTAACCACAACTTCATGATCACACTCACCAATATAGTGAACCAAGTTGTAGGTAAAAGAATCATAGTTATCAATAACTAAAATCATGAGATCATCTCCATGGCATCAATGAACACTTTAGATTTTTGTCTACATTCCAACCATTCATTTTCAGGAATTGAATCAGCAACCACTCCCGCTCCCGCACCTACATGAATTTTTTTATCTTTAATAACAGCTGTTCTAATTGCGATGGCTGTATCCATGTTTCCATTCCAGCCAATGTATCCTATTGCTCCACCATAGATTCCTCTTGAGCTTGGTTCTAACTCGTTAATTATTTCCATTGCTCTTATTTTAGGAGCGCCAGACAATGTTCCTGCTGGCAAAGCTGCTTTGAGGACATCGAAGTAATTAAATTCAGAAGCCAGTCTGCCAACCACATTTGACACTATGTGCATGACATGCGAATACTTTTCAATAACCATTTTAGCTGTCACCTTCACTGATCCAATTTCAGCAACTCGCCCAACATCATTTCTACCTAGGTCAATCAGCATAAGATGTTCAGCTCTTTCTTTTGGATCATTGAGTAATTCTATTTGATTGAACTGATCTTCTTCTGAGTTTTGCCCTCTTTTTCGTGTACCTGCCATAGGCCTAAGAGTGATTTCTTGATTTTCCAGTCTTACCAAGATTTCTGGAGATGCGCCCACAATTTGGCACTCATCTAAATTTAAATAATACATATAAGGAGAAGGATTTAATTTTCTTATTGCTTTATATAAATCAAATGGTTCTCTATCAAAAGTTGCTGAAAAGTCTTGCGCTAAAACCACCTGCATTACGTCTCCTTCTTCGATGTAATTTTTAATGGTGCTAACAGCATCAACATATTCTTCCTTAGAAAAATTTGACTTAAATTCAAATGTATTCGTTATCTCATTAAAGTGATCAGCTTCCAAAGAAGTTGGTTGACAGATTAGATTTTCTATCTCATCTAGATTTGAACAAGCTGATTCATATGAAGTATTTTGAAGACTTACATTAAGAATAATTTGCGTCGTATTATTTGAATTATCAAAGACAATAAGCTTTTCAGCTTTAACCAACATAATATCAGGCATATGCTCATTAAACTTAGATCCTTTACTGGGAAGTTTAGCTATTTTAGATTCTGCATATTGAGAGCTTTCATAGGCAAAAAAGCCAACATAGCCGCCATGAAATCTTGGCAAATTTTCTATGTCTGGTGCCTGATACTGAGCAGTAAGTTCCTCAATGGCTTCAAGAGGATTTTCAGAGATAAACTTGTTCGTGACGCCAGCAATTGAGGTTTCAATTGTGTTACCCGATACTTTTATAGTATCAATACAATCAAATCCAATGATGGAATATTGTGCCCACCTCTCTCCTCCTTCCACTGATTCAAGTAAAAAATTATTTTTTTGATCTGCTATTTTTGAATACAAAGACAGAGGAGTATCTTCAGGGGCTGAAACTGTTCTACTTATTGGAAGAACATTGAAATTAGCCTCTTTGAAGTTGTTATATTCTTCTTTTGTTATCATCAAGTTTATTTTTTAAAGATTAATTTTATCGCCCTTAGCAATTGAATTTCTAGAAAACCATCCCTGATTCACCTCAACAGCCATTCTGGCTTTTTGCGAAGAACAAACAGACTCTTCTGAAAAAGGGACCATATCATAAATCTCCAGTATTCTGCCATCGGCTCCAAGATAAGCAACACTAAGAGGGATTGATGTGTTTTTCATCCACATGCACTGTTTTTTGCTTGATGGCCATATAAAAACCATCCCATGATTTTTCTGAAGAGACTCTTGAAACATTAGACCCTTGCTACGAGATTCATTGGTGTTAGCAACTCTTAGAAATAGCTTGGCTGATTTTCCTTCAAAACTTGCTTCTATATTCCCATAAGTTTGGGTAGAAAAAATAATTAAAGCTAAGCTAAGAAATTTTTTGACGAAAACTTTGAATGGTCTCTTCATAATCTGATGATCCAAAAATTGCTGATCCTGCAACAAATACATTGGCTCCGGCTTTAGAGACACTGGCAATAGTTTCAAGATTGATACCACCATCAACTTCTAAATAAATATCTCTATCCTGCAGATCAATCATTGCTTTTACATCTTGTATTTTTTTGAGTGTGCTTGGTATGAATTTCTGCCCGCCAAATCCTGGATTGACACTCATCAATAAAACCAAATCAATGTCTTGAATAATATTTTCTAGAACGGATGTTGAGGTAGCTGGGTTTAAAGCAATACCTGCTTTACAACCAAGACTTTTAATTAAATCAATGGTTCGGGCAACATGCTTGGTAGCTTCTGGATGAAAGCTAATTAAATCTGCGCCTGCTTCAGCAAAACTTTTTGCAATTTCATCAACCGGCTCAACCATTAAATGTACATCGATAAAATTTTTAATGCCGTCATCTCTCAGAGATTTGCAAACCATAGGGCCGATAGTTAGATTAGGCACATAGTGATTATCCATAACATCAAAATGAATCCAATCTGCTCCAGCATGCATAACTGATTTCACTTCGTCACCTAAATGGGCAAAGTTTGCAGAAAGAATTGAGGGCGCAATGAGTGATTGATTTTGCATGATGGATTAATTTTCTTCTTTTAGCGATGCTCTTGCAAGCTCTAACCTGTCAATTGTTCCAACATCTATCCACAAGGAGGTATCTTGGTGAGCTGTAATTTTTTGATTTTTAATGAAGGGCTTGAACACGGTATTCCAAATATCAAATGGAAAACTTATTTCCAAACACCCCTTTAAAATTTTAGGATTAATTAATGAGATTCCTGACCAAGTTAAATGATTTGCTTGCTCATTAATAATTACTGAGTTACCAAGCACAGAAAAATCTCCATCTGAATTATGCTTTGGATTTGGAGTGCCGATTAAATGAGCTGCCTCAGTTGTACTTGGCAGCTTGGTTAAATCAATTTTGGTGAAAATATCTGCATTACATAATATAAATGGGTCGTCTCCCAAACGATCCATAGCATTCACCAAGGCACCTCCAGTTCCATAAGGAAATGGTTCCTCAACAAAAGTAATATTTTGATAATGCGAATTATCTTTTAAGGATTCTGTAATTTGTTCGCCTAAATAGGAAACATTAACAATAAAGTTCTTAATTCCAATATCTGATAGACGATTAATTTGATGTTCAATTAAAGAGGATGATCCAACTTTTAATAAGGGCTTAGGAGTCTTTAAAGTTAAAGGTTGGAGTCTTTTGCCTTCTCCAGCTGCAAGAATCATGGCTTTCATAGCATTAATAATTTGTTTTTTAATTTTGGTTCAATTACTTCTATTAAATATTCTTTACAAATCCAATTATCGGGAATAACAGAGATTAAATTTTTTAATATTAAGGGCATGTCTCTTAGACGAAAATCTTTTCCTTCATCGAGGTGTAGCCTCGAGAGAACTCCTAATATCCTTAAATTTCTCTGCACTCCTCCCCATCTCAAGAGTTCAAATGGATCTGTAGAACTATCAATAGATGATCTATCTTGAAAATATTTTAAGGGTTTAATCATCTCATCAAAATCAGCTAAACGGTAGTGATCAAGCAAAATTCCAGCCAAATCAATGCCAATTGGCCCACGCGATAAATCTTGAAAATCTATTACAAAAATCTCATCAAGCTCAGAGAGAATTAAGTTTCTTCTTTCAAAATCAAAGTGACAATTAACCTGTGGCTGAATAGATAATTCATCAGCTGCTTGTTCAATGAGTTTTTTTATTGAGGAGTCAGCTTTTATATCTAGAAAATCATTGCAAAAAATATCATTGAATAAGTTCATTTGATTTACAAGATCATCCCTTGTTAGAGATGGGATTTTTAGATTTGGAATTGCCTGGATTTCAATCAATAGATCCAAGCACTGTAGAGTTAATTTCATAGAATTATTAGCATCGGCGACTTCTAATAAATTTAAATCCCCAAGATCTTCTTGAATCGTGATGCCCAATTCAGGAAAGGTGTCTAATATTTTAGGGGAATTAATTTCATGATCTGAAAAAATATTTGCTATTTTAATAAACTGGGCATGGCTGCCATTTTGAGGATCCAAAAAACATAAGACAACACTTTTATTTTTATCAATTAGCCTCCAGTATTCCCTGCCGCTTGCTTCAGTCTTTAAAGCAACGGCTCTTTGGGATGGATAACCACATTTTGCGGCAAGCTTTAAAATATCTTTTTCGTTCAAATTAACTATTTTTTATTTCATCTGGCAACGGCGTTTCATCTGGCAAAAAGAAATCAAGTGCAAGTTGATCGAAAGGAACATCAGCATAATGAGTAAAATCTCTTACGCCAGCTTCATACAAAACCAAATCATCTATACAAAAATTACCAGAAAAGTCTTCTGAATTTTTATTAAAAATTTCGTATGCTGCATCTGCCATAATCTCGGGTGTTCTTGAAATGCGCATTAACTCATCACCACCCAAGATATTTTTTACCGCTGCAGTTGCAATTGCAGTTCTGGGCCATAGGCCGTTAACAGCTATTCCATTAGGCTTTAGCTCCTCAGCCATGCCTAAAACACACATACTCATTGTAAATTTTGCCATGGTATAAGCCAGATGGGGGCCGAACCATTTTGGCTTCATATCAAGAGGTGGCGCTAAATTTAAAATATGTGCATTGTTAGATTTTTTGAGATGTGGAATGCAGTACTTGCTTACCAAATATGTGCCTCTACCATTAATTTGATGCATTAAATCATAGCGTTTCATATCTGTATCAGGAGTGTTTGTAAGAGAAATTGCGGATGCATTATTAACACAAATATCTATACCTCCAAAGTGACTAATGGTTTGTTCTATAGCTTCTCTAACATTCATCTCGTCTCGAACATCTAAGATAATCGGCAATGCTTCTCCACCAGCAGCCACAATTTCTTCTGCTGCGGTATATATTGTGCCTGCAAGTTTTGGATGAGGCTCTGCTGTTTTTGCTGCCAGAACTACCCTTGCGCCATCCCTTGCCGCACGTTTGCCTATCTCAAGACCTATTCCTCTGCTACCACCGGTTATAAATAAAACTTTATCTTTTAAACCCATTTTATGTCCCCAAATTTTNTAATTATTATTGCTTGATGTTGCATTTTTAAACTGGTTGATGCAAGTTAAAGAATTATTATAAGCGTAAGAGTTGAGGACGACTATGAATGTAGATTTTATTTTTGACTTTGCAAGCCCAAACGCCTATTTATGCCATAAAGCAATCCAGAATATAGAAAAAACTCATGACATAAAATTTCACTACGTGCCCTGTCTACTAGGAGGCATCATGAAGCTATCCAATAATCAGCCCCCATTCATCACATTGGCTGAAATTCCAAATAAATTTAAATATGAATTTGATACTGCTTTTAAGAGATTTATGAAAGAACATAACATTACAAAATTTAAAATGAATGAGCACTTCCCTGTCAATACCATCTCCCTCATCAGAGGAGCAATAGTTGCTCAACAAAATAATTTTTTTAATTCTTATATCGAAATAGTCTTAAGTGGGCTGTGGGAGCAATCCCTGAAACTAGATTCAGCAGAGGCACTTCATGAGCTTTTGGTTCAGCATGATTGCCATCCAGACTTGGTGATTGAAAATATTTCTAAAGACGAGATCAAGGCAGAGCTAATAGCTAATACATCTGAAGCTGTTGAAAAAGGAGCTTTTGGAATTCCTACATTTTTCTGTGGGGATGAAATGTTTTATGGAAAAGATACCCTAAGAGAGCTTAAAGAAATGTCCTCTAAAAAAGATAATTGTTGAAGTTTACTAGACACCAAACCATTACTACTTCTAATAAGAGCTTATTTTTATTACTTCTTTTTGCCTTTACTCAATTTCAATTAAGCGCAGCTACTTTTTCTTTTTATGAACAAAAGCCATTCAATGATCAGTCACTCCAGGGTTGTGCAAATCCAAGCTACCCTCTAATTGAAGAAAAATATGAATCCTCCTTAATTGATGCTGACAAAATAGATATTCAATCAAATGGAACTATCTTCCTTGAAGGAGATGTTTTAATTGGATTTGCTGGAGGCAAGATGAATGCTTCAAGCGCAACATATGTTCAAAATCAAAATTATGTAAAAGATATACAGAATGGAAATATTAATAATTCAGGTAATAGCTTTAAATTTTTAACGGGCTCTATAGAGCAAGATTCTGGTAATTTGGGATTAATTGATGGAAAAGCATATCTGAGAGAAAGAAATTTATTAATTAATTTTCAGTCTTTGGATGGAAATTTAGAACAAAATCTTGAATTTAAAAATACTAGTCTTAGCTCTTGCAGTAATACCTCAGAGGGTTGGGAAATTAGAGCAAATAAAATCTTAATTAATAATCAATCAGAGCGAGGTTATATTCACAATCTAACTCTTAAAGCTTTGGGAAAAACAATCTTAAAGCTACCATATTTGCCCTTTCCGGCAACCACAAAAAGATTGAGTGGCTTTCTAGAGCCTGAGCTAAATCTTGGCTCTGATGGGGTAGACCTATATACGCCATATTTCTGGGTTATTTCTAATGAATCTGATCTTACAATCGCTCCCAGAGTCTTGAAAGATAGAGGCGTTGGCTTTGAAACCAATTATAGATATCTAACAAAATCTAACTCCAAAAATTTTTTTGATCTTCTATTTTTTCCAAAAGATAAAAAGTTTANAAAACAATATGATCTTGATGATCATGATAGATGGGCATTTCGTCTAAAAGAGAAAAGAAGCCTTTCAAAAATTTCAACATCTATTGATTGGGCAAAATCTTCTGATTCAATGGTATTGCTGGACTTGCCTTCTAGCCACACAAGCATAGCTAATCAACGTGATCATTATCTTTTGCAATCTATATCAGCAAATATCTTGCTTGAAAATTTTTCAGCTAGCATTATGCGCCAAGGTTTTCAAAGTTTGAATCCATTTATAGCTAATGGATATATCAAAAAACCAGAGGTAAATATTGAATATAAAAAATATACACATTCTTTATCATATTTCGCAAAAGCCAATTATGCGGATTTTGATATAAATAGAAATAAATATTTACCTCCAAATACTCTTAAAAATAATCAAACTGGAAAACGATTAATCACAGAAATTGGGGCAGAGACTACCTATGCTCTTAGCTATTTTGATCTATCAATTAATGGATTGCTCATAAACAAGAAATATAACCTTGATAATTCAAAGACTCCCCATAAGACCACTTCAATCCCCTCNATTGAAGTAAAAATTTCTTCCCTCTTAAAGCAACCATCTCAGAAAAGCCTAGCTATTTTAGTCCCAGAGATTGTCTATCAGAAAACAAATTATATAAATCAATCTATGGACCCGATTTTTGATCTTCATCAAAGTAATTTTGGGAATTTAAATAGACTAAACACAAGATATTTTTTTGGTAAAGATAGAGTTCCTGACACTGAATTTGTTTTGGCTAGACTGAAATGGCAGAAAAAAATCAGTCATGATGCCAGATTGAATATTCAATTAATTAAAAAGAATGAATTAGAGTCAAGTAAAGTGATTAACGAAATGCTTAATAATACTTTTGAAAAAGATAACCAAATTGGCGCAAATATATACTTTGATAATCAGATAATCAGAACATATATAGAAGCTAATTTTTCTCAAAAAAGAAATGAGCTTAATTTTGGCAAAACAGGAATAGAAATTAAACTACCAGAAACTCGTCTTTCATTTTCAAGAAATTTTCAAACTAATATACCGCTGTTAAATTATAAAAATGAGATAGATTTTGCTGAGTTCTCAATAGAAAAATTAATATCTAACGGTTATAAATTAATTGGTGGGCTTAGTAAAGATTTGGACTCTAATAAGAATTTAGAAACTTATTTTGGTTTTAGTTTTGAAAACTGCTGTCTAACTTTCAAGGTCTATGCATCAGACAAAAGATTGTCTGATTATAATCTTCTTGAGTATCAAGCCCAGCAATTCAATAATAATGCTGACTGGAAGAAAATGATTGAAGTTGAAAATAAAAGTAGGATTAATTTTGAATTTGAGCTAAAGGGATTAACTGGAATCAATAAAAGAGTAAATAGCTTCTTTTCTAATACATTCTCAAACTTATAATAAAAAATTAACTATTTTTATAATTATAAATAATCTTGCTGATCGGTACCTCTGCAAACATTTAATTAAGTACAATGATGACTATGAATAAAAATATATACATTGCTTTATCGATTCTCCTGCCTCTTTCACTAAGTGCAAAGATTGAAATCCTTGATAGAGTTGCAATTATTGTTGGAGATGGTGTGGTCCTAGAATCCCAAGTGAATAATATGCTNGCAACAATTGAAAAAAGATATCAAGAACAAGGTGCTCAAATGCCACCAAAGGAAGTTATGTTAGAGCAAGTGCAAGAAAGGTTAATTATAGAAGAGTTGCAGTTACAAATGGGTCGGCAAGCTGGAATTAGAGTTGGAGATGGGGAATTAAATGCAGCATTTGAAAATATAGCACAGTCAAATGGATTATCTCTCGAGGAATTTATAAAGACATTGGAATCGGAGGGGGAATCCTATGAAGAGCTTAGAGCACAAATTAGGAAGGAAATGATTATCCAAAGAGTTCAAAGAGGCAGAGTGGGAAGAGAAGTAAATATCACTGAGCANGAATTAGATGGCTTTTTGGCAACAGAAGGTGCTGTGAAA
>JGI26084J50262_1000498_pt1 | contig 22533 bp, 18 predicted proteins | sample SaaInl6LU_22_DNA_FD_50262 | JGI IMG/M metagenome (IMG submission 50262) | reverse complement strand
CCAATCTTGTCCGTTATACCAAATCGGGGTATTGATAGATTGTGATACATCTATAGAATACTGAGGTAGCCTTTCGTCAAATAATAATCTTGCCTCCATTGACTGTCCGTAAGACATAAAAGCTTTTTCAAAAGCTTCCTCGTTTGGAAAACATAACTGAAGAGAATGTGTGGACTTTGTAGATCCATTTGGAAGATATGCAAATAATGACTTTGTAGCCTGCATATTTTTAGCCCACTCGGTGTTCATTGCAGCAGTTATGGTTGATACTACCATTTCTGGATTTTCAGCTTTAAGATCAAAAAACACACAATACTGCGCTTCTAAAGAAATTGTACTAAATGCTAATAATGCTAATAATAATTTTTTCATTTGAATTGATTTATGGTTAATAATACTTCTAAGTTATAAAGTTTAGATTACATATCAAATCCCAACACCGTGTTTCAATAGAAAAACCGTTTTCTAAAACCCATGGCCTTGTGTTTGGATAAGGAGTGAATGAGAAATTTTAGGGCTTTAAAAGCAGTAAAATAAGACAACATGCGACCAATATGTTGGCGTTGTTAAATAAAAAAATCCGCAACATACTATAAAATAGTATATTACGGATTCTCTAAGTACTCGAGGCGGGACTTGAACCCGCACGCCCAAAAGAGCACAGGATTTTAAGTCCGGCGTGTCTACCAATTCCACCACTCGAGCAAGCGACAGAGCGAAAGACGGGATTTGAACCCGCGACCCTCACCTTGGCAAGGTGATGCTCTACCCCTGAGCTACTTTCGCAATTAATTTCAAACTTTGGAGTGAACGTTATCTACTTCAAAAGGTGATAAGCTACCCAAGAGCTACTTTGCTCATATTGGATTGCAAATGTAAAATAAAATTTAATTTTTTTTGACATATTGCCTCTGCTTTTAACACAAAAATTAATTCCCATCAAACCTAAAACTACCCGTATAAATCGAAGTCAACACAAATTGCATTCAACTTGTAGATTAAATTCCTTCTTTCAACTTTTTTTTTGAGTCAATTTTCGCTTGATCTGATTGAGTTGCATCAGTGCTTCAACAGGTGTAAGTGTATCTATATCCAAAGCTGTAATTTCATCCCTTAAGGCTTCCAGGATAGGATCATCCAAAGTAAAAAAACTGAGTTGCAGATCTTCTTCTTTCGAAACTTTGTTTTTCTTTGACTCTCCTTGGGTTCGTTGAGAAGACTCCAATATTTTTAATTTATTTTGGGCAGTTTGCAAAACGTGCTGAGGCATTCCTGCCATTTTTGCAACATGGATTCCAAAACTATGCGCACTCCCACCTGGTACAAGTTTTCTTAAAAATAAAATCTTAGATCCAGTTTCTTTAATAGATACATTGAAATTTTGAATTCTAGAGAACTGTGTGTTCATCTCGTTTAATTCATGATAGTGTGTGGCAAAGAGAACTTTCGGACGGAATGGGTGTTCGTGAAGGTATTCTGCTATAGCCCATGCTATAGAAATTCCATCATAGGTACTAGTTCCTCTACCAATTTCATCTAAAAGAACGAGACTCCGTTCTGAAATATTATTTAAAATTGAGGCTGTTTCATTCATCTCTACCATAAAAGTAGACGCACCCATAGAAATATTATCACTTGCACCAACTCTAGTAAAGATTTTATCTACCACTCCTAATTTGGCTTTGGTAGCGGGGACAAAACTTCCGATTTGAGCCATTAATGCAATCAATGCCGTTTGTCGGAGTAGGGCAGATTTCCCAGACATATTTGGCCCAGTAATCATTAAAATCTGTTGGGATTTCTGATCTAAAAAAAGATCATTAGAAATATAAGGCGTACCGGGGGTCAATTGTTGTTCGATCACTGGATGTCGCGCACCCTGTATACTCAATGTAGTCTCTTGTGTCCATTCTGGGCAACAGTAATTCTGCTTAACTGCAGTCTGGGCAAAACAGCTAAGTACGTCCCATTGGGCTACTGCTTGAGCATTGTGCTGTAGAACGTTTAATTCTTTTTGTAAAGCACCTATGAGTTCTGCATAAAGTCGGGATTCCAGATTTTGAATTTGCTCTCCTGCTTGGAGGATTTCGGATTCAAACTGTTTCAATTCCTCTGTAACATAACGTTCCGCGTTCACTAANGTTTGTTTTCGAGTCCAGTCTGAGGGAACTTTATCCTTATGTGTATTTCTAACCTCAATATAATATCCAAAAACATTATTGAAAGCAATTTTTAAAGAAGGAATTTGAGTGCGTTCGGTTTCACGAGCAAGCATATCATCCAAATGAGATTGGGAAGTATCCCTTAAACCACGAAGAGCATCAAGATCCTGTGAAAAACCTACTGCGATGACATTTCCCTTAGAAACCAATACTGGAGCTTCGGGAGCCAGAGTCTTTTCAATTAAAATTTTAANCGCATTGGTTTCGGGTAAGGACTTCAATTGCTTTTGCAATGATTTATGCCCCTTTTCTTTCAGATGAGATTTTAACTGTGCAATCGCCTCTAAAGAATACTGTAGCTGATTCAATGCTCGAGGACTAATTTTTTCGGTAGCTATTCTGGCAACAACACGCTCTATGTCAATAATTTTTGACAAAAATTCTTGAGTATCTGACAATAGCGTAATATCCGAAACAAAGTCTTGGACAATTTGATGTCGGGCCTCTATTTCATTTTGTTCTTTTAAGGGAAATGCCAACCACTGCCGTAGCAAACGTGCTCCCATTGGTGTTTGTGTTTGGTCGATAATCTGAATCAGCGGAACACCCTCAGGATATGTGGATTGGAATAGTTCCAAATTGCGTTGGGTAAATCGATCTAACCAGACATATCGTTCCTGCCCAATTGGGCTTATTTTATTGATGTGTTGTAACTTATCGTGTTGTGCATCAGAAAGGTAGTGAAGCACAGCACCTGCTGCTGAGAGCCCGGAAGAATAATCCTGAATCCCATACCCCGCCAAAGAATTAGTCTGAAAATGAGTCATCAATTTTTCTCGTGCAGTGCCTTCTTCAAAAGCCCAATCGTCCATAAAAAAACAATGAAATCCAATTCCAAACTGAGTCGTAAAAAGTTTCTTTTTAGGTTTTGAAACCAAAACTTCGCTCGGAGCAAAACTCTGAAGTAACTGTTCTATTTGCTCTGCATTCCCCTCTGCAACCCAATAATCTCCTGTAGAAATATCCAAAAAAGAGACTCCCCAATTTTTTTGAAAGAATACCGCCGCTAGATAGTTGTGAGTTTTCTGATCCAAAACATCATCGTGAAGGGAAACTCCGGGGGTGATAAGTTCTGTTACACCTCGTTTAACAATCGTTTTTGTCATTTTTGGATCTTCCAACTGATCACAAATAGCGACTCTACAACCTGCTTTTACGAGCTTAGGCAAATAGGTGTTTAGCGAATGATGAGGAAAACCGGCTAAAGCAGTTTCGCTGGTACTACCAGCCCCACGTTTAGTGAGTATAATCCCCAAAATCCCCGAGGCCTTCACAGCATCTGAACCGAAGGTTTCATAAAAATCGCCTACTCTAAATAACAATAAGGCATCAGGGTATTTCGCCTTGATACGATTGTACTGTTTCATTAAAGGGGTTTCTTTTGAAGCTTTAGCCAAAATATTTTCGTTTTTTAAGAATNTATTTAAATTTTACATCTAGATAAAAAACAAAGATGCAAATAGCTAATGAAAAAAATAGAGTGTGTACTTTTGTTTTTTCTAACAATTTATGCGCAAACTCAAAAACGAAGAGCTGGATCGAAAATCAGTAGCTGAATTTAAAGCCGCAAAAAAAATACCGCTTTGTTTAATTTTAGACAATATAAGGAGCTTAAATAATATCGGATCTGTNTTCCGTTCAGCAGATGCTTTTATGGTGGAAAAAATTTACCTCTGTGGGATCACTGCTAAACCTCCGCACAGAGACATTCATAAAACTGCCCTTGGAGCTACTGAAAATGTGACATGGGAATACGCAGAAAATACTCTGGAAGTAGTGCAAAAATTACAAAATGAGGGGGTTTCCGTTTGGGCGATTGAACAAACCGAACTTGCCACTCCATTAAATGAATTTTATCCTAAAGAAAATATCCCCCATGCATTTGTGTTTGGCAATGAAGTTCGGGGAGTTGACCAAAAAGTAGTAAATGCCTGTAATCAAGCGCTCGAAATCCCACAATTCGGAACCAAACATTCATTGAACATTAGTGTGAGTGCAGGTATTGTACTTTGGGATTTCTTTTCTAAAGTGAAGCCCGAATTATAAGCCTAAGAATGTCCTGAAAATCATTCTCACTTTTCTCAAAATCCAAACTTTTGGTATCAATAGAGAGCACAGGATATTCTAATTCTGATTTAATCAATTTTAGATAACCCTCTTCAATTTTTTCTAAATATGTCCTTTTGATTTGCTGCTCATAAGGACGCCCTCTCCTTTTAATTTGTTCAAGTAACTGATCAATATCAGTATACAGGTAAATCAATAAATCTGGTTTTTTTTGCTGAGGATAAATTTTTTCAAAACGATTTCGATAATTTTCAAAGTCTTTTTTATTCAAATTTTGACGTGCAAAAATTAATGACTTTAAAATGGTATAATCAGAAACGGCATTTGCTTTATTCTGCTGCCAAAATTCCTGCATTTGTTGTAAACGATCATCTAAGAAAAATTGTTCTACCGGCAAGGCATAGACCTCTGGATCTTTATAAAATTTTTCTAAATATGGATTTTTAGCAAAGGCTTCTTGAAGCAAAGGTACCTCGAAGGTGTTTGCTATTTTTTGAGCAAGGGTAGATTTGCCAACACCAATATTTCCCTCTATAGTGATATAAGAAAATGAATTGAAAATAGATGGAGACCACTTTTCAAATGGAAGTTTTTTTAATTGATCCCGATCCGTAGATTTATGCAAAAGCTCCTCCACAGTAGCATTTAGTCCTGGATGTAACCAGTACGGTGCAATTTCATGAAGCGGAACCAGAACAAAGTTTCTAAGATGAAGTCTTGGATGGGGAAGTATCAAGTTTTTTGCTGAACTCAAAAGGTCACCATAAAATAACAGATCTATGTCAAGCTGCCTTGCACTATAGCCCGCTGAACTATTTCTGAAACGTCCCAATTGCTTTTCAATTTTTAAAAAAACGAGAAGTAAAGCCTCAGGAGTAAAATCAGTTTCAATCTCAGCACAAGCGTTATAAAAAGGAGTGCTTTCAAAACCCCATGCAGGTGTTTCGTATATAGAGGATAGTGTTTTGATTTGAATGGACTGATTTTCAAGCAGAATCAAAGCTTTTTGAAGCAATTCTAATCGATTGCCCAAATTACTTCCTAAAGATATGATTGCGCGTTGTTTTATCATGTTTCCCTACCTATTGGGCAAAGCTACAAAACCCTATATTTGTATCGTTAAAAGTTATTCAATGAATTTTTTTAAAAATTTTCTCGCCTCAGTCTTGGGTTCATTAACAGCCTTTGCTCTATTCTTTGCCATTATTTTACTAATTATTTCTGCTTCAGCAAGTCTTCTGGTAGCTCCTTCAGGAGCGAACTCTATCCAACCCAATAGTATTTTAGACCTTAACCTAAACATTTCTATTAAAGACCGCAACCCTTCGTTTGACCAAATAGAAATTCTTCTTGAATTAAATGAAGAAGTATTGGGACTTCCTGAGGTTATCAGTGCTATTTACAAAGCAGCAGCTAACCAAAATATCAAAGGAATTCGGTTACGTTCAGATTATATTAGTATGGGATGGTCTCAAACTAGAAGTATTCGTACTGCGTTACAACACTTTAAAAAGCAAGGGAAATTCATTTATTCCTACGCAGACATATTAACTCAAAAAGGATATTATTTGGCATCTGTCGCTGATTCAATTTTTTTGAATCCCATTGGGCTTATTGAATTTAAGGGATTGGCCTCAGAGGTTTTATACTTCAAAGATTTTCAGGATGAGTATGGAGTAAAAATGGAGGTAATTCGCTTAGGCAAATACAAAAGTGCAGTAGAACCTTACATCGAAAATAAAATGAGTGCTGCCAATCGTTTTCAGATAAAATCATTGCTTACAGATTTGTGGGAAACCCTTCGTAATGAAATCGGAGCTGAACGAAATCTCAGTCCTGAATCTTTGGATCTCCTTGTTAATCAACATAAAATTGCAACGCCTGAAGATGCATTAAGAGAACAATTAATAGATGGACTTGGTTATGAATTAGATCTTGAGGATCTCATTAAAAGCAGGCTCCAACAAAAGGAAGAGGAAGAAATTCATTTCACATCTATTAATGATATCAATCAATCAGTACCAGACTACAATACCGAAATTAAAGATCGTATCGCTATTGTTTATGCTAATGGACCCATACTTTATGGCGAAGGAACTGAAAGTACAATAGCCCAAGGCGTATTTGTAGAAACCCTCGAAGAATTAGCGAAAGACAATATGGTAAAAGCAGTAGTACTTCGTGTAAATTCCCCCGGGGGGAGTGCACTAACCTCTGAGCTTTTATGGCAAAGTATTCAACAACTAAAGCAGCAAAAACCCGTATTAGTCTCTATGGGAAATGTAGCCGCTTCTGGTGGATATTATATAGCCGCTGGTGCAGATCAAATTTTTGCTGATCCATTAACTATAACGGGTTCTATAGGGGTTTTTGCTACACTTCCTAATGCAAGCGGCTTCGTTGAAAATATGGGTATTCATGTAGAAAAAGTTGAAACACATCCTGATGCACTAGGCTATAGCGTTTTTCAGCCCATATCTGAGGCTTTTAAAATGCAAACAAAAAAAGGGATAATAAATACTTACACTACCTTTAAAAAAAGAGTATCAGACGGACGTGATTTAAATGAAGTTGCAGTTGAAAATATCTCACAAGGACGAGTTTGGACTGGAAAACAAGCTTTAGAAATCGGTCTAATTGATTCTATCGGTGGACTTCAAGAAACCATAGTCGCTGCTGCAAAACTTGCAGGTATTGAGCAGTATAACGAGGTAGATTATCCAAAATTTGAAAAAGATATTTCTTCCTTTCTTGGAGGCATGAACATCTCCCTAGGTATTGCTGATTTTTGGAACCTCTTTTTACCTAATCAACTTAAACCTCACTGGAATAGAATTCAAGAGAGTAACCCAGCTTCACTAATGCAGCTGAGACTTCCTTATGAACTAAATATTCATTAGAATGACAGAACAAAAAATTGAACTTGCTAAAAAAATATACCTTTATCTTGCAGGACTTTTTATCACTTCTCTAGTTGTTTCTAATCTCATCTTTCAAAAATTTTTTTACTGGAGACCTTTTGAAATGTCTGTTTTTGGAAATCAACTTTTTGAACTTTCAGTTGGGATTCTTCCCTACCCTATTACCTTCTTAATCACCGATTTAATCTCTGAAATTTATGGGAAGAAAAAAGCCAATCAGGTCGTCGTAGCAGGTATTTTTGCTTCCTTTTTCTCCATGGGAATTTTGTGGATGGCGAATATCGTACCTGCACTAGAAAACTCACCAATTGATGACAATACTTTTCAAAAAGTATTTGCGCTTTCTCCAATTGCAGTGCTTGCCTCCATGATGGCTTACTTGAGTGCACAATTTGTAGACATACGCTTGTATCATTTCTGGAAAAAACGCACCAAAGGACGCATGCTTTGGTTGCGTAACAACTTTTCAACATTTAGCTCTCAATTCATAGACACTGTTTCTGTAATTAGCCTTTTATGCCTATTTGGTGTTTTGGAATGGAAACTCTTTTGGGGCTTGGTACTCTCGGGTTTTCTNTTTAAAGTTTTAGTTGCTGCACTTGACACTCCTTTACTTTATTTTTTTGTTTACCTGTTCCGAAAAAAATTTGATTTAAAACCCACTGATGAAATTGAAATTTAAACTATGGATATTGATAATCAAGAGGTAAGACTAAATAAATATTTNAGTGAAATTGGGCATTGTTCAAGACGTGCAGCAGATAAACTAATAGATGCTGGACGAATACAAGTCAATGGGCAGAAAGTGGTAATGGGACAAAAAGTTACGTCAAAAGATCGCATTGAAGTTGATGGTATATTAGTGGAAGATCACAGAGAACGAAATGTGTATTTGGCTTTTAATAAACCCGTAGGTATTGTTTGTACTACAGATACGCGAGTAGAAAAAGATAATATCATCGATTATATCAATTACCCTTCCAGGATTTTTCCAATAGGGAGATTAGACAAACCTAGCGAGGGCTTAATTTTATTGACCAATGATGGAGATATTGTCAATAAAATTTTACGTGCCAGAAACAATCATGAAAAGGAATACATCGTCACGGTAAACAAACCTATCACTGAGGAATTTATTGAAAAAATGGCCAATGGTATCCCAATTTTAGATACGGTAACTAGAAAATGTGAGGTTAAACAATTACATAAAAAAGAATTTAGAATCGTATTGACACAGGGATTAAATAGACAAATCAGACGGATGTGTGAGTATTTAGACTATCGTGTAGTAAAACTCAGGAGAGTCCGAATAATGAATATTGATTTAAATATTGGAGTAGGTAAATATCGTGATTTGACCAAAAAGGAGTTGAATGAGTTAAATCAACTATTGGCTGAATCAGAAAAGCATATAGATTAAATTATCGAGAGTTTCACACATTGACCCTCATTAGAACGCACATTAAAAACAGTAGCATCCTCAAAAATTAAATACTGCCCTTTAATCCCCATTAATTTTCCTTCAAATAGTGGCGTTTTAACAAGGTTTAAACTTTTTACTTTTTCTGGATATTGGAGTACTGGAAATTCTAAATCTTGTATTTCATTGGGTTCATGAATAATGTAGGGTTTTAAGTCTTTAGGAATTCCTTCCAAGGCTTGGTTTCGTGCTTCTTCCCAATTGATGGGTTCCGCATCATTTTGCAACATTTTTCTCCAATTTGTTTTGTCAGAAAAAAAATTTTTGAGAGCCACCTCACCGATACCAGCAAGATAGCGATTAGGCACTTCTAAAAGTACAGTTGCTTGATGAGCCCCTTGGTCAATCCATCGTGTAGGCAGTTGGCTTTTACGTGTAACTCCAACTTTTAGATGACTGCTTAAAGCCAGATATACCACATGTGGCTGCAATTGCATTTTAGACTCGTATTCTAAATCTCTATCCTCCTGTCCTAAATGTGCTTTGCTGAGTTCCGGACGCATTATCCAATCTCCAGTGGCTGGACTATCAAAAAAACAAGATTGACAAAATCCTTGTCTAAAAATTGATTTATCCAAACCACAATTTAGACATTGTGAACCGTTATGGGTGATTTGAATCATTTTACCCAAAAGCTGGTTGACGTGAAGATAGCCTGATTCAACATCTAAAAAGTAGTTGATAGGTTGTGAATTTTCAGTCTGCATTTTTTTTAAGGTTGCCTGAAACATGTACTGAGGAATATTATTTAAATTTACAGTCCTAAGTTAACGATAATTTTATGCCCACTTCACTATTTAATTCGATTGCTTCTTGGATACTCAAAAAAAGAATTCATCAAATGGAACTTTTTATGAAATACCCTCAAGAAGTGCAAGAAGAATTACTTCGTGAATTAATTAGTACAGCTCAAAATACTGAAATGGGAATTCGGTATGGGTTTAAGAATATCAAAAATTATCAGGAATTCAAAGCAGAAGTTCCTTTAAGCTCCTATGAATCTATAGCATCTCAAATTGAACGTTGTCGGAATGGTACTCAGAATATTTTCTGGCCATCACCTATCAAATGGTTTGCCAAGTCAAGTGGGACAACTAATGCAAAAAGCAAGTATATTCCTGTAAGTACAGAAGCTTTAGAGAATTGTCATTACAAAGCTGGAAAAGATATGTTATCGCTCTATTTTAACAACAATCCAGACTCGCAATTGTTAAGTGGTAAATGCCTTCGATTAGGAGGTAGTCATGAGCTTTACAATGAAAATAACAGTTATTTTGGAGATTTATCAGCAATCATAATTCAAAACCTCCCTTTTTGGGCAGAATTGGGGAGTACCCCCAGCAATAAAACCTCATTAATACCGAAATGGGGTGACAAAATGAACGCGATAATCACTGAAACGATCCCAGAGAAGGTTACTAGTCTTGCAGGTGTACCTTCATGGATGCTCATCCTTCTTCAAAAGGTACTCCAGGAGACAGAAAACAAAACCATTACAGAGGTATGGCCCGACATTGAAGTCTATTTTCACGGGGGAGTAAGTTTTAAACCATATCGGGAATTATATCAAAAATTACTCCCAAAAGATAACTTTCATTTTTATGAAATTTACAATGCTTCAGAAGGCTTCTTCGGTATTCAGGACAGAAATGATGCTGACGACTTATTATTGATGCTTGACTATGGAATTTTTTATGAATTTATTCCATTTTATCCCAGTGGACCTGCAAATGAAGATGAAATCATTTCCTTATCCGAAGTTAAACTCAATACTAATTATGAACTTGTGATCACTACAAATGCCGGGCTGTGGCGTTATAGAATTGGGGACACTATCCGTTTTACTTGCCTTTCACCATATCGGATCCAAGTTACTGGAAGAACAAAACATCACATCAATGCTTTTGGAGAAGAACTGATTATCGACAATGCTGAAAGGGCCATAGCAACAGTAAGTACTCAAACTCAAAGTATTGTTTCTAATTACAGTGCTGCACCTATATTTATGAACAATAATACGAAGGGAGCACACGAATGGATTGTAGAATTTGAAAAAGAACCTAAAGATATTGAGTTGTTTTCAAGACTTTTAGACGAATCTCTTCAAAATGAAAATTCAGATTATGAAGCAAAACGGAATTCAACTCTAGAACCTCTTCGCCTTCACTTGGCAAAGACTGGATTATTTTATCAATGGCTATCAAAAAAAAATAAACTTGGTGGACAACACAAAGTGCCGCGTCTTTCAAATACAAGAGAACTTTTAGAGGAACTTTTAAAAATGAATACGTCTTAGGAAACTACTTTGAGCTTAGGCAACTCAATTTTAGAAAGTTTCTGATCTGCATATTGTTTGGTGACTTTCAATGATTTCACTCCGGAATTAGGCAATTCAAACATGGCATCATTTAATACCGCCTCACATAGAGAACGGAGTCCACGAGCACCCAACTTATACTCCATTGCTTTCTCTACAATATATTCCAAAGCTCCTGCTGTGAATTGTAGTTTAATATCATCCATTTCAAAGAGTTGGATATACTGTTTCACCAATGCATTTTTGGGAGCAGTTAATATTTCTAGCAAGGTTGTTTTATCTAGTGGGGTCATGTATGTCAGTACAGGAAGCCTTCCTATGATCTCTGGAATCAGACCGAAAGACCGAACATCACGTGGAGTGATGTATTGCAGCATATTTTCCTTGTCCATCTTGTTCTGCTCCAGGGTAGTTTTATAACCTATAGCTTGAAGGTTTAATCTTTTGTTAATGTGTCTTTCCACACCATCAAAAGCTCCTCCAGCAATAAACAAGATATTGGAAGTATCCACTTCAATAAATTTCTGATCAGGATGTTTTCTTCCTCCTTTGGGTGGAACATTTACAACTGTACCCTCCAAAAGTTTTAGTAAAGCTTGTTGAACCCCCTCACCAGATACATCTCTAGTGATTGATGGGTTGTCGCTTTTTCTAGCAATTTTATCAATTTCATCAATAAATACAATCCCTCTTTGAGCTTTTACTACATCATAATCTGCAGCTTGAAGTAAGCGGGATAAGATACTTTCTACATCTTCACCCACATAACCCGCCTCTGTTAGGACTGTGGCATCCACAATCGCCAAAGGCACCTTAAGCATCCGAGCTATGGTTTGCGCCAAAAGAGTTTTTCCAGTACCTGTAGGGCCAACAATTAAAACGTTACTTTTTTGAATCTCAACAGCTTCATTTTCTTTAGTGGTCTTTTGAGATAATCGTTTATAATGATTGTAAACAGCTACAGAAAGGACTCTTTTTGGAGCCTCTTGACCAATCACATAGGTATCTAAAAAAGATTTGATCTCCTTTGGTGGCTTGAGTTCAATTTGTTCTACTTCTGCAGCCTTTTCGTCATTGGTTTCTTCTTGTACAATTCCATGAGCTTGAGTAATGCACCGATCACAAATATGTGCGTCTAATCCTGCAATAAGCAATTGAGTTTCGGGTTTTGGCCTTCCACAAAACGAACAATTTAAATCGGGTTTACTCATGGTTTATTTTGTAGTATTTTCTAGAACTTCATCTACCATTCCGTAGATTTTAGCCTCCTCGGCCTTCATCCAATAGTCACGGTCACTGTCATGTGTTACTTTTTCCATATTCTGACCAGAATGCTTGGAGATTATTTGATACAATTCATCCTTTAATTTCAAAATTTCTCTTGTCGTGATTTCAATATCAGATGCTTGACCTTGAGCCCCTCCTAATGGCTGATGAATCATGACTCTTGCATGAGGTAATGCAGAACGTTTACCTTCATGACCTGCACACAATAATACTGCACCCATTGAAGCTGCAATACCCGTACAAATTGTAGCTACGTTTGGCGTTATAAATTGCATCGTATCATAAATCCCAAGTCCAGCATATACGCCTCCCCCAGGAGAGTTTATGTACATCTGGATATCTCTGTTGGCATCCGTACTTTGTAAAAACAAAAGCTGTGCCTGAATTATGTTAGCAACATTATCGTCAATAGCGGTTCCTAAAAACATTATACGGTCCATCATCAAACGGGAAAAAACATCCATCTGAGCAACATTCAGTTGGCGTTCTTCAATAATATAAGGCGTCATACTACTCACAATTTTGTCGTAGTACATCGCATTAATTCCGTGATGTTTGGTTGCGTACTTTTTGAATTCTTTACCGTAGTTCATCGTATAAGTTTTATTAAAAATAAGGAAAATATTATGCTTTACCGTAAGCCTCTTTGACGAAAGTATCAAAACCGACTTTCTTTTGCTTTAAAGGAGCATTTTCTTTGAAAAAAGTTAATAATTTTTTACTCATCAATTGCTCTGAAATTCTTCTAGTTTCCTCTTGATTTGTCAATACATTCGAAACAATCCCTTCAATTTGTTTTTCATCAGGCTGTTGTCCGTATTGCATCATCTGATTGGCTACCAAAGAACCTGCAAAAGATTTAAGTTCATCATAAGAAATATCCAACTTATTTTCGGTAATAATTTGTCCCTCAATAAGCTGATAACGAATTCCTTTTTCAGACTTTTCAAATTCCGTTTCGGCTTCTTCAGCTGAAAGTGTTTCCTTACCAGAGGTTTGCATCCATCTTTTAAGAAAATCTTCTGGTAATTTGAATTTTGTTTTTTCTACTAAAAACTCAGTGATATCATTCAGTAATTTTTGATCTGCTTGAGGCTCAAATTGTTTCTGTAAACTTTCTTTAACCTTTTCTTTGAGCTCTTTCTCATTGGTCACAGTTCCTTCGGGATAGAGTTTGTCAAACAACTCCTGATTAAGTTCAGCAGGAATTCTTTCGTTGATCTCTTTAAGCTCCAAAGTGATCGAAGTTGCACTGAGTTCATTAAACTGGTCTTCGTCTAAATTTAATGCTCTTTTAAGGGTCTCATTCTCTTTAAACAATCCCTTTACTGGGAATACCAAAACAGAATTGGTTGTTTCAGACTCCAAGCTAGAAATGGCTTTCTTAGACTTAAGGTCGTCTAATTTAAAAGTACTCATCTTCTCAATCTCTAGAGCTTCATTTCTAAATTGTGCTGTGATTTCGTATCCTTTCTTTGGATTCTTTTGAGAAACAAGCTTTCCGTATTGGTTTGTAATATAATCTATCTGTTCGTTGACCATCTTTGCTTCGGGATCAATCTCGTAACGAATAACTTTTTTTAGTTGATCTAGTTTCACTTCAAATTGAGGTGCCAAACCCAATTCAAATTCAAAATCCAATTGTTCTGCGCTCCAATCCAATTCTTCTTCCGAATCTTTTGGAAGTGGGTTTCCTAGCAATTCTATCTTTTCTTCTCTAATGAATTTTTCAAGATTTTCGCGGAGCAACTTATTTATCTCGTCAGCAGTTACAGCCTTCTCATATTGCTTTTTAATCATACCCATAGGCACATTTCCTTTGCGAAACCCTGGGATATTTGCATTTTTACGATAATCGCTAAGAACAGTATTCACCTTAGTTTCGTAATCTGAACGATCTAAAGTGATCTTAATGGTTGCATTTAAAGCGTCTAAGTCCGTTTTACTGATATTCATTTTAGGATAAATTTTAGTGCGCAAAAATACATTTTTTTATTCCCTTGAACAAGTTTATAATGTCTCGTTTTACTAGAAACACCATATGGCCCTGGGATTAAAATCGAATACGTTAATCTTTGCAATAGATTCAACAATTATTGAAAGATATAGTTTACAAAACAGAATTTAAACTATATTTGCAGCCCAGAATTAATAACCAGAGGATCGAGAATCTTCACAAATTAATATGTAATGCCAGTAAAAATAAGACTTCAAAGACACGGTAAAAAAGGTAAACCATTCTATTGGATCGTTGCCGCCGATGCACGTTCAAAAAGAGATGGACGTTTCCTTGAAAAATTAGGAACATACAATCCAAATACAAATCCAGCTTCGGTTGACATCAACTTAGACAACACTGTTTCTTGGTTAGAAAAAGGTGCACAACCCACAGACACCGCTCGTACATTACTTTCCTACAAAGGTGTAATGATGAAGCATCATCTTAACGGTGGAGTTAAAAAAGGAGCACTAACACAAGAAGAAGCAGATAAAAAATTTGCAGCCTGGTTAGAAGAAAAACTTGCAAAAATAGAAGCCAAAAAAGACGGTCTTTCTAAAAGTGAAAGCGAAGCAAGAACAAAAAGGTTAGCTGATGAAAAAGCTGTGAGCGATAAGCGTATTGCCGATGCAAACGCAGCTTTAGCAGAAGAAGAAGCTGCTGCAGATGCAGAAGCAAAGGCAGCTGAAGAAGCAACGGCTGAAGCAGAAGCTCCAAATGCTGAGGTAACTGAAGAAGCTGCTGTAACTGAAGAAGCTGCGCCTGAAACAGAAGCAACTGTGACTGAAGAAGCTGCACCTGAAGCTGAAGCTCCTGCTGCAGAAGCAACTGAGGAAGCTACGCCAGAGGCAGAGGATACTAAGGAGTAATAATCTTTCCCCATCGATGAAAAAGGATGACTGCTTTTACGTAGGAACCGTCGTCGGAAAATATAGTTTCAAAGGAGAGGTGCTCGTCAAAACAGACAGCGATAATCCTGAAGACTACACTAAATTGGAATCAATCTTTGTGGAATTATCCACTGGATTGGTTCCTTTTTTTATTCGCAAATGTCAATTACATAAATCCTCTCTTTTAAGAATCGACTTTGAAGAAGTTAATTCTGAGCAAGACGCAGACGCAATCCTGAAAAAAAATCTTTTTTTACCACTGGATCTTTTGCCGCCATTGGAAGGAAATAAATTTTATTATCACGAAGTTATCGGATTTAGCATTACTCAAAACGGTACTCAAATCGGCACCATNTTGCGTATAATAGAACAAGGTCTTCAGGCTTTGTTCGAAATTACGGATAACCAAGGAGCAGAGCGTCTTATTCCAATACATGACGACTTTATTTTAGAAGTTGACAGAGCAAGTCGAAATATCACTGTTCAGCTCCCAGAAGGTCTTTTGGAATTGTAAATTAGAAATAAAGTACAAATCCAAAAGAAGGTAATGGAGTACTATTCCCTTCTGTTGTTGACAATTGCACCAAACTTCTTGGCAATACTTCAGAGCCATCTGTTCCTCTATTAAGTCCATATTCTGGTGGGGTTGGATTAGGTTGGGCCAGGAAGTTTTGAACTTCAAAAAAGAGATTAAAAGAGAGGTTCTTAAAATTCCATTTTTTATCAATACGTATGTCTGCCAAGTTAAAACTATTGAGCGTAACCTCACCCAAACGATCATAATCTAAAATTAGTTCTGGATAAGAGGCTATACTCTGATCTACATCAATAGGGACATAGGGATTTTTTCCTGCAAAACGCCAACGAGCACTAAGCTCCCAATTTCGTCTTAATTTATAGCCTCCTGAAAATGAAATTAGATGACGGCTATCCCATACAGAGGGTCTGAGCAAACCATCTGCACCTGTAAATTCACTAGAAAAATAAGTATATGCAAAAACTCCATAGAAATTATTGGATAGCTTTTGCTGAAACAAGACTTCTATACCAGAACTCTGTCCTTCTCCATCAGAAACAATAGCCTCGTTCCCTAAAACTTCAAAACCACCTCCTTTGTTAGCAAGTGATACTCCATCAATTACAGATATTGGATAGTTTGCGTATTTTTTCACAAAACCTTCAACTGTAAATCTAGATGCTGGGGTTAAATTATATTCTACCCCTCCCACTAAATGATCACTCCTCGTGTAGGCTGCTTGTTGATTTTCAAAAAGACCTTGCTGATTCTGAAAACCCAGCATGGTATATGTTGGTATCTTAAAATAGCGACCCGCAGAAGCGTTTAGCTTCCATCTTTGATTTTCTGTAAGTGCGTATGAAAAAGAAAGTCTTGGAGATATATTATCCATTAGATTTGATCCTTTTGAAAAACTATCTGCATCCGTTCGAATACCCCAAGAAAAATCTAAGCGATCATTAAGAAATGCTCGTGAAGCTTTAAAAAAAAGTCCATATTTTACAAAATTCAGCTCAGTGTTATAAGCGATATTATAAAACAAAAAACGGGTACTGTTCTGGTAGGCTGAATTTTGAAAATTGAATCCAGAAGACCACTTCCACCGATCCGTATATTGGGTAGCTTGAAAACGAAATTTTGTTTCCCATTCGTAAGAATCATTTTGGAAAATTGTTCCTGTTTTGGTGGTGTTATCTTCATAACGGGCAAAGATATTTTCCAAACGATTAGAGCTCACTACTGTATTCATAAAGCCTTTGCCGTTTTTGTATTTTCTTTTCCATGATAAGCCTACTGTAGTGCTACGTTGATCTATAATGGGGACTTGTTCTAAGGCAGCTTGTTGTTCTTCATCAAATTCATCTGGAGCTTTGACAGAAAAATCATCTATTGCACCAATACCTATAAAAGTCAATGAATTATAAGCATCAATTTCGTGTTTGATTTTCCATTGATAATCCCAATAATCTGGGCGAATAGGAAGCCCAATCAACTCAAAAAGGAATTGTAAATAACTTCTCCGTATGGAAAACAGAAAGGTGGTTTGGGCAGGTTCGTCTTTATTTTTTCGAAATAAAGGTCCCTCTAAGGTCAGTGCTGTTTCACTAGCACCCAATCGGAAATTACCACCAAATGAATTGGGATCCCCCTCTCGCTGCTCAAAAGCTAAAACTCCCGAGAGAGGATTGTCATATTCCGCACCAAATGAGGAACTGGATAGAGTCACTTCACGAATAAAGGATACGTTGACCATCCCTACTGGTCCTCCTGCACTACCTTGGGTACTAAAATGATTGATGTTTGGTATTTCGATACCATCTAGATAATAAACCGTTTCATTCGGTGCACCTCCACGTATGATAATATCATTCCGAAATCCACCTATAGAAGGAGAGATCCCTGGCATACTTTGAACTACTTTGGTAATGTCATTATTTCCTCCAGGATAGGTTTCAATTTCTACAGCTGAAAATGTTTGAGTAGACAATGGGGTTTCACTACTCGATTTGAAAGGACTTTGAATCACAACAACTTCCTCCAAACTTTCAGTCACTTCTTCAAGACGGAACAATAAAGGAATATTTCCTGCAGATTTTAAAATTACATTGAACAAAGTTTGTGATTCATATCCTAAATAGCTTACCTCAACATTGTAAGTCAATGTTGGGACGTCTTTAATAGTAAAATATCCATCTTCATCAGTTACAACACCCACTGAAGTACCTTTCAAAATTACCGAAGCCCCTTCCAAAGGTTGTTCGCTTTGGGAATCAATAATTCTTCCGTTTAAAGAACCGGTATTTTGTGCGAAAAGTGAGAAACTAAAAAGTGTAAATAAAAAAAGTATGTGTATTTTCATAGTTCAAAAATAATTTATTTTCTACCCATTGAAAAAATATTGTTTAATTTTTTTTTATTATTTTTAAACAAAATTATTTATCATGAAAGACAGACGTTCATTTTTAAAAACAGCCTGCAAGCCAATTGTTTTAGCAACCCTTGGAATTCCAATTCTAGAAGCATGTAGTTCAGAAAATGATGAATCCTACGATTATGGAAGTTCAGGTAGTACCACTAGTACTCTTCCATCTACTGATCCCCTTGTTATTGATATCTCATCCGAGAGCTTTAAAGAGCTTCAGGTTGTGGGTGGCTGGATAAACAATACTTCGAATAACATTTTGTTAGTAAGAATTAGTAATTCAGAGATTCGTGTTTTTGACAATAAGTGTCCACATCAAGGAAATAGAAATAAATGGTCTTATGATGGCAATAATTTTGAATGTGGATATCACGGAAATTCTTTTTCGGACAACTGTTCTGGTGCATTGACTTGTTATGATTCTAGTCTAGAAGGAAATATACTCACAATTACATTCTAGTTTTTAGACTTCTTGCGTTCAGCCTTTCTCTGAGCTTTTTCCAACTGCTCCTTATGCATGTTTTGTTGCTCGCTTTGTAGTGCTTTTTGCTTTTTTTCGTATTGTCCTCTCAGACCTTCAATGTCTTCACCAGAAATTTTAAACTGATCGTTCGCTTGAAGACCGATGTCTTCTGAGTTAAAATTTGCTTTATCTGTCTGCTTTCTCATAATTTCCCTTGCGCTATTCAAATTATAGTACAATCCTGGATCAATCATCTTATTGGCGACATAGTGTTCTTTTTTATTTTTATCCCATCGAACAAAAATAAACCCTCCGTTTACAGAATCTAACGTTACTCTGTAAACATGTGCATGATTGGGAAGCGTCTGGTACACCCTAATCTTTTCGGGAACATATCCTGCGATGTATAATAACTCTTGAACAAAAGCAAATTGGGTTTCAAGAGAAGGGTCAGCATAATCAGCAGGATTTTCTATTAACGATTCTTGACCAAATCCTGTAATAGAAATAAACAAAAGTGCCAGAATATAAAAATACTTTTTCACCAATAAATTTTCACTGAACGATTTCCTTTTGAGTTTCTAAATGCTGTTTCTCAAAATGTAAAAATGCGCTTATAATAATAAAAAATCCAATTCCATGTAAGATAGGAATTGAATACGTAAAAAAGTCCTCATTGAAATATTTTTTATTGTAGGTTAAAAACACATCTCGAATAGAGAAAATCAAAATCCCAAAACACAATAAAATATTCTTCATAGTGGCCTTAGCCAGTAAATTCATGATGGTAATGCTTCCAAAAGCAGAAAGAGTAAGGCCATATATAATTCCATGAAGCTTCATATCTCCTAAAGAGCTATAGACATGATTTAAAAAAACAGAAAAGTATGAGCCGTAAATTAAAAATCCTAAAAAATGAGCCTTGAATGAATACCCTTTCCAATAGTTACTATACAATTTAAAAAAGCACAATTGCATTATCCAATAAAAAAAGACAGCCCATTTTAAAAAATCAGGTGAAAGCTCNATCATCAAAAACATATCCCCCATCCAGACAAATAGGAAAGCTAAAAAAATCATTAGACTTTTCTTTTTGGAACTGATTAAATAATAAAGAAAAATAGAGGGTATTATTAAAGGTTCTACGTAAAACTGGTAGTTTTTAAGATCCTGTCCATAAAGATAGGAATCCAACAAGGTAACGAGAATAAATACCGTAATAATGAGGGGCTTCATGTGAAATTATATTCAATATTTTAAAACAAGTTGAAGTTGAACTGAGCGCCCAATTTCAGCTGCATAATATCGTAATCTATTTAAGTAGTCATTGTAGGTTGTATTGGTTAAATTCAATACGATTAGTCTTATCGTACTTTTAAAACTAGTTTGGTTTGTTAAAGGTAATGAAAAATAAATATCTAAGTTATGATACCCAGTAGGTGGAGTACTTACATCTAATTGTTTTTGAATTATTGTCCCTGACTCAATAAGATTTACACTAAAATTTGTGTCAGGAAATCGATTTTGAGTTCCTGTAAAACGATGTGACAACAAAATTTCAATATTCTTTTTTGAGAAAGTATAGGCCATCTGCTGATTAAAAGCAAATGGAGGAACTAATATTAGGGGTTCATTTTTTGTAAGATCTTGGGCGTAGGTGTAAGCAGCATTAAACGTATACTCTAAATCTTGAGCAAACTGAATTTCCCCAAAAACATCCCATCCCCACATAAAAACCTTCGTCGAGTTGTACGACCATACAGGAAAAGCACCCCTTGTAGTTTGCTCTACCCCAGTAGGTTCAATATAAATAAAATTAGAAACTGAATTTAAATAAGAATCTATCCCAAAACTTAATCTAGTATTTTCTTTTTTAAAACCGAGGAGTACTTTATGAGACGTCTCTTTATCAAGGGTAAGATTTCCATACTCAATGGTTGCAAGTGAATGGTGTAATCCATCACTGAAAAGCTCTGATACATTGGGTGCGCGCTGGGTGAGAATATATGAAAGAGTTGTTTTATCTGAATCACTTAAACGAATTGCTATTCCAGTCTGTGCACTAATATTTAAAAAATTTAACTTTGGATTAACCAACAACTGTGTTCCAAAATTTTTTTGTTCGTAATCCGAATACATAAGATTGTAACCCCTTTCAATCCAGTCCTCAGTATCATAGAATTTTTGGGCATCCATAAAAACTTTGTCAAAACGCAATCCCCATTCCCAATTAAAAATATTGGACGGCTTATAATTTCCAGTGATAAAGCTTCCTATTTGATACTTGAGATAATCAGGAATGAGTCTTTTTACTCCAGTTTCGGGATTCGAAAAATTATCTTGAAGCAAGCCGTTTAGACCCCATTCAAACTCCCAATCAAATCCATTCCTCCACTTGATACTTCCCAGAAAATCGTGTGTCTGTAGGGTTAGGTCAATTGCGGGGAGTTCTGATCGATTTGCCCTACGAACATCGAACTCTTTTCGAGAATTGATTTGGTAATTATAATCTATTCGAATTAATGATTGATCCGAAATTTGATTAAAATAGCTTGCCTGTAAGCTTTGGTGTAATGCTTGCTGTTTAGGTGCCTCTATTGCATAATCAAATGGTTCTACTCTAAGGGGAATTTCTGATTCAACAGCACGCAATAAATCTTGAATATTCCCGATGTGNGCAGAACGTAAGATACCGGTCTCGTTTTGAAAACGAGTGTATTTCAATTGCCAACCTTTTAAAATTCTCGAACGACCAAAGGTAAACCCCAAACTAGACTCTTTTAAAGCTGTATTTGTCAAGAAGTAATCTGGAGCTTGACGATCGCCAAAATACTTGGTTGCTAACTGACCTGAAAAATAGAAACCGTTGTCATACGATTTGGTCAATCGACTACTTAGACCCCCTCCTTTTCCGTTATCGACCCCATTGAGGATAGTATTTCCATAGAGACTGTCTTTTAATCTGATTCGTTGAGGAGAAAGCACAATCATCCCCCCTGAAGCATCCCCTCCGTATTTTAGTGCTGCTGCACCTTTGACTACTTGCACACTCTCAAATCCATTTAGATCAATGTTGGGAGCGTGGTCTGCACCCCACTCCTGATCTTGTAATCTCATCCCATTTGCAATGATTGCAACTCGACTTCCATATAGTCCATGAATCATTGGTTTTGCAATGGAACTTCCTGTTTTTAGAGCAGATACTCCGGGTAAAACATTCAGGGTTTCTGCCAAACTTTGATTACTCATTCTAGCCAACTGGTCCGCATTCATTTGAGACTCACTGACACTAGTATTTACCTGGGTAATCCCATTTTCAATNAGGATAATTTCTTCGAGTTCGTTGATATGATGCTCTAAAGCAAAACTCAATTCTACATCTGANTCAATGGTCAANCTTCTTTCGACAGGATTACATTGAATGTGTGAAACAATAATTTGGACGGAACCTTCACAAATACCAGTAAGTTCAAAATAACCTTCTTTATTCGTTTGCCCATAAAAGTCAGTTCCTTTAATTTCGACAACAGCACCAAAAATTGGCTCCCCATCATGCAAATCCTTTACGATACCTAGGATACGAAAATCACAAGTTTGACCGTGAATAATTGAAGTGAGGAGCAAAATAAAAAATAAGACTAACCGCTTAATGATGTTCAAAATAATTACATGATTTAATCTTTAACAAGGATAGAAAAATCAACTTCTACGTCTGTTTCGCCTCCAAAGCCATTTCTGTCTGAACTATTTTTTTGAATCGGTTCATGAATTAAATAAACTCTTACTGCTCCGCTTCCAGGACTTGAAGTAGACCAAAGACTATTTATATATAAAGGGTTTTGATTAGTATCCAATACATCCGAAACAGCTTGACCAAATTCGATGGGTACGCCAGAGAACTCAAAAAATACTTGATGCTCGTCTGCTTCCATTTTCACCTCAGTTGTA
>JGI26084J50262_1000480_pt1 | contig 22964 bp, 20 predicted proteins | sample SaaInl6LU_22_DNA_FD_50262 | JGI IMG/M metagenome (IMG submission 50262) | reverse complement strand
ATATGTCAAATCTGGCTCAAATCGATGAATTACCACTCGCTCAGGGTGTGACTGTGATCACTTCAAACGAAGATGGTCTCGTCGCGTTGGATAAGCCTGTAGGTGTATTATCTCACCCTAATTCAGATCGAGATATCAAACGCTCTTTGTTNAAGGCGACTTACGACTACGATGGTGAAGTGTTTATCTGGCAGGATACATCGGGTGTCGAGAAGCGTGCTTGGCTGATTAATCGTCTCGATTCTTCAACTTCGGGTGTGATCTTACTCGCGCTCAATCCAGAGGTGAATGCGATTGTTAAGGAGTGTTTTGCCACGCATAAGGTGAACAAGGTCTATTACGCACTGGTTAAAAAAACGCCGGGTAAGCCTGTAGGCGTCTGGAATGATGTGCTTCTTAAGGATCGGCACAATGGCGCACGGGTGATCAAGAAAGCTCAAAGTATACCAGCTAAGGCGCGCTATCAAGTCGTGCGCACGCCGATCGGGGGCTTCCCGATCTGTCTTTTGAAATTGATGCCGGTGACGGGGCGCACGCACCAACTACGTGTGCAGTGTGCGAAGCATGGTCACCCAATTGTGGGGGATCGGACGTATGGTAGCTTTAGCTTCAATCGGGAGGTGGCACATGAGACGAGCCAGAAGCGTATGATGCTCCATTCGTGTGAGACAGTCGTGAATTATGCCTTCAAAGGTAAATTGCGGGTGTTTAGCGCCAAATCAGAATTACCCGAGGCATTCCAGGAGGTCATGGGTTTTCGCCCAGGGCTCAGCCATGGGCGTCCGCAACCTCAAGCGATTAAAAAACCGGTTCCCAATAAGATCGTTCGACCGACTCCTCCTACGTTGAGTGGGGAGAGCCCCAGTCAGCGCCTCAAAAACAAAGCGCTCGCCCAGCGTCGTTTTAAACATTGAGGGGCGGGTTCCTTCGGGCTNTAAAGAAGTCGTTTGATCGTATCATNTGCAGCTATGGACATTTTTATCTGCCCTTTAGGTTTGAAGCTTTGCGCAGACTCTTTTTGCTCGTCGTTATGAATTTAGAAGCTGCGATCCAACGTATTCAGAAATCATTTGCAAAACTTGACGAAGCTTATGGTCGAGCGGTTTTTGACGAAATTGCCGTGGTCGGTATAGCTGGTAGTGAGTTGAAACTGTATCATTACGCAGGACCGCGTGAGGCAGAGTTTATGTCGGATTTTGCTGATGATAGTCGTTCGTTGCGCAAAGAGCTGACGGCGGAGCAATCCGCCAATGGGGGCGAATTCAGTTTTACGCGCGAAGGTGATGGCGCTGGGATCGATGCGTATATCTGTTTGGGACCAGAGGTTTACTTGTTCTGTAACAATACAGAAAAATCGATGTCAGAGGTGACAGCGGATCCCGCATGGTTCAACGCGCAAGGCGAGTTTCTAAACGCGAGTCAGTTTTTCGCGGTGGATCCCTTGTCGATTTAGTTAATGCATGAATCGGTTTGCTGTTAGCCGTCTAAGCCAGATCCGATAGCTCCTTGGATATCTTATCCAGTTGCTCTTTCAGTTTATTGACCCGCTGCTCACGGTTCAAATCGCGCGAGTTTTCATGGGTTAACGCTTCGTGTATGCTGCGGTCGGCAATTTCCTTCTGAGCTTCGTCCATGCCGTTGATGATGACGCCAATCACCAAGTTGAGCATGATCATTGTGCCGATGGTGACGAACGATACAAAGTAGGCTGCGCCGAGCAGTGGCATTGCTTTCGGAGTCACTTCCATACCGACGATGCTTTGATTGTAGCCGGCATAAATGTCGGATCCATACATCTGGATATACATGATGTCCGTCCAGTCTTCGAGGGTGACGATGCGGAACAGTGAGAGGAACGAGGTCCAGAGGTTGCCAAAGTGCACGGGGTCGTTGCCGCTGAACATCATCACGCCGATCACCGCATACACGTAGAAAAGCAGAAACAGCAGCAGGCAGACGTAGAACATTGACGGTAAACTGCGAAGCAGGGCAGTTACCAGCAGTTGTAGTTTTGGAATGACTGAGATGAGTCGAAAGACACGCAACAAGCGGAATAGGCGGAGCACCGCAACGTAGCCTCCGCCCAATGGTAGGTAGCACACTGCAACGATCGTGAAATCGAAGATGTTCCAGCCGTCTTTAAAGTAACGCCACGGGCGAGTCTTTTCAGCCGCCATTTTAAGGATCACCTCGACGGTGAAGATTCCAAGGACCACATCGTCAAGTAAGTATAGCAGATCGCCGTGACGCTCATACATCGACGGAAAGGTCTCCACGCCGACTAAAATACCTGCAAAGACAATCACCCCGATGATAAAAGAGGAGAAAGCATTGGATTCGACGATTCGTTTAAAAATCCAAGGGTCGCTCGTCGTTTGTGTGGTTGGTTGGCTCATGATGGTGGCTGAATTGGCTGAATAAGATACAGCCTCCGTTCGTTTTCAAGCCATGAACGGAGGAATTGGCGTGGCATTGTTCGGTTGTATTTTGGTAGGGTCGCCTCGCCGAGGCGACCGTTTGCCCTCTGGTAACGATTCGCCAAAAGATTTTGAATGGCCGTTTTGTAGAGTTGGATAATCCACATTCTATAGGTATTCGCTGCCTGTTGCCGAACGGTCGCCTCGGCGAGGCGACCCCACCTCTTGTAAGGGCTTAAATTATCCTAAAGGTAGTGCCATTCAAGACACACCTGCGCTACCGGATCAAACAATACTAGAAATGGTATAAGCCGAATGGCGCTAACTTAAGCGATTCGGGCCTAAAGTTGTAGGGCTTTTGCTTGCGAAGTGCCGTAGTTCACAGGTCGAGTTCTATCGGCGTTGTCATGGCATCGAGCGATGCTCGAGCCCTACATATAAATCGATGTTCAATCCATGTGCAGTGTTGTTTTGGTGCTTAAGTTAGCGTCATTCACGATGAACCAAAAAAAGCGGCCGCCTTTCGGCGACCGCTTTGGTTAAACGATTCTAGATAGTGGGTAGGGATTGATATTCTAATTAATCCGCTGACGGCTCGTTAGGGATAACGAGCCCTACCTAATTACTCGGCGCTTTCTTTAGCGGCAGGAGCTTCGTCTTCGGCAGCTTCTTTGGCTTCTTCGAGAGCAGCCTTGCGAGAGAGGCGAACCTTGCCCTTTTCGACGCCGATGCACTTGACGACCATTTCGTCACCCAGCTTGCAGATGTCTTCAGTCTTGTTGACGCGGAAGTCAGCGAGCTCGGAGATGTGCACGAGGCCTTCCTTGCCGGGCAAGCACTCGACGAATGCGCCGAAGTCTTTCACGCCGCGAACGATGCCACGGTATGTTTTGCCAACTTCGATTTCTGCGGTGCAAGCATCCACTTCTTGGATCGCACGGTCCATGGCTTCCTTGTTGTTGGCAAACACGAGCACCTTGCCTTCGTCGTCGATGTCGACTTGTGCGCCGGACACTTCAGTGATGCGGCGGATGTTTTTACCACCCGGGCCGATGAGGGCACCGATCTTATCGGGATCAATCTTGATCGTGTGGATACGTGGTGCGTGCTCGCGGAGATCCTTACGAGACTCAGGCATGTGCTCAGCCATGATCGCGATGATCTTCATACGTGCTTCACGGTTTTGCTTGATGGCTTCGAGTGTGATGTCGAATGGAAGACCGGTGATCTTCAAGTCAAGTTGGAAGCCGGTGATACCTTCTGGTGTGCCAGCAATCTTGAAGTCCATGTCGCCGAAGTGGTCTTCTGCGCCAAGGATGTCTGTCAAGATAACGTGCTTAGTGATCTTACCGTCCGCGTCCTTTTCAGTAACCAGACCGGTGGAGATACCTGCGCACGGTGCGGAGATAGGCACACCTGCATCCATGAGAGAGAGGCAACCGCCACAGATGGAAGCCATCGATGTGGAACCGTTGGAGCTCATCACTTCAGAGACTACGCGGATCGCGTATGGGAACTCGTCTTCCGGTGGAAGAATCGGGAGGAGGGAGCGCTCTGCGAGAGCACCGTGACCGATTTCGCGGCGTCCTGTGAATCCGAAACGACCTGCTTCTCCAGTTGAGAATGGAGGGAAGTTGTAGTGAAGGATGAAGGACTTGCTGGTTGCACCACCTGTGAGACCGTCGATGTCTTGTGTATCACGGCTGGTGCCGAGAGTTGAGATTACGAGGGCTTGTGTTTCACCACGGTTGAATACGGCAGAGCCGTGCACGCGTGGAAGCACGCCGGAATCGCAAGAGATGGTGCGAAGGTCTGCAGCGCCACGACCGTCCACACGCTTACCGGTGTCGAGGATGTTTTGGCGGTAGAGCTTTTCCTGGATTTCGTCGAATGCGCGAGCAACGTCGTTGCCGTCTACATTGTCAGCGCCGAGCTTTGCTTCGAGCGCTGTAGTGGTTTCCTTAGCAATCGCTTCGATCGCAAGCTTACGCTCGGTGTAGCTGTCGTGATTGAGCGCTTCCTTTACCTTCTCTGCAGCGTGTGCTTCACAGAATTCTGTGACTTCAACCGGTGTGAGAACGAGAGGGAAGTCCTTCTTCTCCTTACCTGCAAGCTTAGCGAGTTCGCGCTGCGCTGCGATGAGTGGCTGGATCGCCTTTTGACCGTATTCGAGGGCTTCGTAGAAACGCTCGTCAGAGATGAATTCGGCGGAACCTTCGATCATCAACATTTCGGTTTCGGAGCCGACGTAGATGAGGTCGAGGTCGGAATCGAGCATTTCATCGTGAGTTGGGTTGGTGACGAACTCGCCGTCGATTTGACCCACACGCACACAGCCCACAGGGCCGTTCCAAGGGATGTCAGAGATCAATGTCGCAGCAGAAGCCGCGTTGACCATGAGGATGTCCGGCTCGTTGACAGTATCTGTCGCAAGAAGGAGACCGATGACCTGAACTTCGTTCATGAAGCCCTTCGGGAAGAGCGGGCGAAGTGGGCGGTCGCAAAGACGAGATGTGAGGATTTCCTTTTCGGAAGGCTTACCTTCACGTTTGAAGTAACCACCAGGGAACTTACCTCCAGCGGAGAATTTTTCGCGGTAATCAACAGTGAGCGGGAAGAAATCCTGCCCAGGGCGAAGTGCAGATGCTGCAGTGGCGGAAACGAAGAGTTCAGTTTCGCCTGAGCGGATGGTGACAGCGCCACTTGCGAGGCCTGCGAGGGTGCCGGTAGAAATCTCGATGCCGAGACCTTCAACGGTTACATTGTGTTTTTGTTTCATACTATTTTGTTTTGCTTTATGCATTCAACGGCAGTTCGGGGATTGGACCCTACATTTGCCGCTCGCAGCTCAAATCGGTTGAGCTGCTCCGGGAAAAGTTGTTTGAAAAGCTGAAATGCTAAAAAACGGAAACGCTGAAATCTCGTCGGTGAGAAGCGCTGAAGTCCTAGTTAGCTATTATTCGTGATTAAGTGAGGCTTAGGCCATCCGTCTTAATCTTACTCCTAATCGTAATCCTCGGGTTGAGGNAGGATTACGATTAAGATTATGATTAAGAGCGAGTAGCGGGGTGGGGTTTGAGGTGTTTTAGTAAATCTGGACCCGCCTTCGCTAAAGCTTCGGCGTGGTGTATTATTGGCAGCATCACTAAAGCGCTGGCCAATAATCAAAATGCCGAACCCCGGTTGACGAGGTTCGGCATGTAAAGTGTTTTGACTATCGGCGAAGACCTAGCTTTTCGATGATCGCTGTGTAGCGATTGAACTCAGTGCGCTTCAAGTAGTCGAGAAGCTTACGACGACGTGCGGTCATCGCGATCAGACCACGACGTGAGTGGAAATCCTTGCGGTTGTCGCGAAGGTGCTCAGTGAGGTGCTTGATACGTGCTGTAAGTAGCGCGACTTGAACCTCGGATGAACCGGTGTCTGTTTCAGATGCACCGAACTCTTTGATGATCGCTGCTTTATCGACTGTTGTATCCCCTACGGGTGCTGATTTTGCCATTGTATTTGATTATGTGATCACGACTTACGGACTTCGAGTTGTCGAAGTCGTTAAAACCGCCACTGAGCCGTCTTAACCGTTGGACTCTCCGGCTGGAGAGAAGCCGAGGAGCGGGCCCTTCGCAGGACGCGCTCTAACGCTGAAGGGCAGGAAAATGCGGTTCTAGGCCCACGGTGCAAGCACAAAGTGAGGGAGGTGCGCCGCTACCATGAGGATTGTTTGGCGCGCAGGGACGCGCGCCGCTACCTTGAGCATTCAGAGTAGGACTGGAATGGCGCTAACTTAAGCGATTCGGGCCTAAAGTTGTAGGGCCTTTGCTTGCAAAGTGCCGCAATTCACAGGTTGAGTCCTATCGGCGTTGTCATGGCATCGAGCGAGCTCGAGCCCTACAAATAAATCTATGTTCAATCCATGTGCAGTGTTGTTCTCGGCGCTTAAGTTAGCGCCATTCGAGTAAGATGGTTATTCTACTTCCGCGGCTTTCCTTTGAGCTGCCAGCGGGCGAGTTGGTATTCTGAAATATCGGCGTGCCCGATTTGGATGATCAACTCTAGGAGCTCGTAAAAGGCCTGAGGGTTGCCGATGGCTCGTTCGTGTTGCGCGATCCAGAAGGCGGCTTCACAGATTTGTTGTTTCGCAATCTGCGGAGATTCTGCGATTCCAGCGTGATCAATAATCGCTTTTCGGTCGAGTTTGCCGATGTTGTAACGGATGAATTGTTTAACAAAATCAGAGCGTTCGCGACTGCCGAGACGTTGATTGAGTCCAAGAATTGCAAGGCTGATATCCTCCTGTGCTTGTAGTGCGTATTCGAGGTAGAGCGCGCTTTCGTTGGGTATCTCGGAACTTAGTTTGAAGTATCTAGCCAGTGCGTCTTTGGCGACTCTGGGCTTGTCGATGGTGTAGGCCAGGAGTGCGTGCAGGAGCTGTATGCCTGCATTGTTTTTCAATGCGCTCGCAGCGGCTCCTATTTGTTGCTCGGCCCAGATGAGTTGCCCTTGCTGAAAGTAGGTGAGCCCCAGTGCGTAGGCGTAGCCTGCATTTTCTGGGTCGATTTTGAGGGCAGCGAGGTAGTCGCTCTTCGCGCCTTCGAGATCACCGATTATGCGCAGTAAGGACCCCCGAGTGGCTCTAGTCTCTGGATCTTTTGAGTCTAGTTTGATGGCCTCATTGTAGGCACTGATTGCGAGAGCGGGCGTTTTTTCGATTTGGTGTGCTCGGCCTAATAGTGCCCATGTTTCTGCGGTGGGGGCGACTTGGTTGAGTGTCAGTGCTTCAAGAATCGGGATGGCGCGTTCGGCTTGCTTTGATTGGATCAGCGTCTTGCTCGCTGCGATGCCTTCTTCAGTGGTTTCAGGACGGAAGCCTTGGTTGAGTGCTTTGATGATTTCTGATTTGGCTTCTGCATCTCGATTGAGTGCCAGTAGGCAGAGCCCGCGGTAGAAGTGAAGTGAGGCGGTAAGTTGGCTTTCAATCTTTAGGTTGATGGCTTCTTCGAATTTTGCTCGAGCGGTGCCGACACGTTTTTTTGAATAAGCGGATCGGCCTTCGAAGTAGAGCGTGATATCGGCGAGCTCTGGCACTTGTGAGATGCTTGGTATGAGTTCATCGAGCGAGGTCCAGCGCTCAGCACTGGCATAAATGGAGGCGAGTGTGATGACAGCTTCTAGGTTGTTTGGTTGCTGAGCAATGAGGGTTTGAAGGTCAGAGGCCGCACGTTCGTAGTGGCCCAGTTGTGCGAGTAGGCGCGCACGTATGAGCTGTAGTTGAGTTCGCTCTTTGAGCGCGTCTTGGCCGGTTTTGTAGCTATAGACTGCGATCGCTTGGTCAATGGCGGCGATGGCCTCAGACTGTTCGGTCAGTTCGAGGGCCAGGCGTGCCTTTTCTAAATAAGCCTCGCTGCTGAGCTTGAGGCTGCTGGCGGCGGTGGCTGGGTCGGCGAGGTAGATCTGATTGAAACTCTCTGCGGCGGCATCCCAATTACCCTCTGCCATTTGCAAAAGTCCGAGCAGTTGGTTGGCGGCGCGAAAGTCCTCGCTACCAGAAGGTGCTTTCGCGATGACCTCGCGGATGATGGTGATGGCGGCGTCGCTTTGCTCCATCTTCTCGAGAACGAGTGCTTTGAGGAGTTGGTGTTCTAATTGCTCGGGTTCGACTTGAATCGCTTGTTCGGCGGCACTTAATGCGGCTTGACTATCACCTTGGTCAAGCATGACGCGCGCTTTGAGTGTCAGCGCTGGAACGTGCTTAGGGTTGATGCGTAGCATTTGTTCAATACTGCTGGCCGCACCGTCGAGATTGCCCACAAGGTAATTACCTTCAGCGATCCCGTAATAGAAATCGATACGGTCGGTTTGCTGCGCATGCGCGACCAAGGACGCGCCGAGCAGGCAGCAGAGGCTAAAGTATCGAATGCAGGTTCGCAGCATCCGACTAGGAGAACAGGCTGGCGGAAACATTCAACTGAGAAACTGAAGTGAGTGGAGAGTCCGGGGGGCGACTCGCGGCGGTTCGTTAGGGATAACGAACCCTACCCAAAGGCATTGAGGTAGGGCGTGATATCCTTATCGCGCCGAGACGGCTTGAGATCTACCTAAAAATGTTAATTCGAGAAACTTGCCGTAAAAGTGTCGAAGGCGCTGGAAATTTGACGTTTTGAGTCTAGCCTGTGTGCAGATGTCCAAATCAAAGCCACAATCCAAAAGTTTCGCCGATCACGCCTTCGATGTTTTTGGCGCGATTGTGCCAAGTTGTGGCCCTGCCTTGCGTATGGTGGAACTCGGACAAGAGCGACCGCTGAAATTGAAAGAGCGTTTTGTGCTATTGTATAATAGCCCGCTTTGCCCGCACTGTCGTTGCAATCGAGCCAAGTTTAATAAAGAGCGGGCGAAGATGCGTGAGATTGAAACGGCACGCCGTGGCTAGTTTTCTATGAAAGCGCTGCTTTGATCAGTGCTTCCACACTCGCATCAGCGGATAACTGGCTGGCTGCTTTGCGTGCGAGCTTGTCGGCTTCAGCGGGTTTGTAGCCGAGAATTATGAGGCCCGCGACGGCGTCTTGGAAATGACTTGGTTCCGTGGGGCTCGCAGATGTGCTGGCCTGAGAAGTCGTGGCGACGAGGCCTACTTTGTCTTTGAGCTCAATGACGAGTCGTTCGGCAGTCTTTTTGCCGATGCCCGGGCATTTGGAAAGGAGTGCGACGTCTGAGTTGGCGATGGCACTGCGCAAGAGCTCGACCGACATGCGGCTGAGTATGCTGATGCCTATCTTGGGGCCGATTCCAGAAACTTTTTCGACGAGCAGGCGGAAGAAGTCTTTGTCTTCGCGGGTGGCGAAGCCGTAGAGTGTGGCGCTGTCTTCACGATAGACCGCGTGCACGAAGAGGCTGCATTCCTTGCCAATCGCCGGGATCTTCTCGGCGGTCGTCACGGGAATATTGACTTCGTAGCCAAGCCCGCCGGCTTCCAGCACTACTTGCAGTGGAGTGGCTTCGAGGACGGTTCCTTTTATGCGGGCGATCAAAGTGAAGAATTAGGAATTAGTAATTAGTAATTGAGATTAGTCAGTCAGGCCGAGCACGTCTTCCATGTTGTAGACGGCGGCTTCTTTGCCGACTGCCCATGCGGCGGCGCGGACGGCACCTTGGGCAAAGATCTTGCGGTCGGTTGCTTTGTGGGTGAGCTCGATGCGCTCACCGTCGCCAATGAAGTAAACGGTGTGTTCGCCAACGATGTCGCCACCGCGGATCGCATGCACGCCGATTTCCTTTTGTGGGCGTGCGCCGACGAGGCCTTCGCGGCCATGCACGACTTGATCGTCGTTGAGGGCGTAGCCTTCTTTTAGAATTTCGATGAGTCGTTCGGCAGTGCCGCTGGGTGCATCCTTTTTATGGTGGTGGTGCATTTCCATGACTTCTGGTTCGTATTGCTCGCCGAGAATGGCGGCGGCTTTACGAGTGAGGTAGTTGAGTGTGTTGACGCCTACGGAGTAGTTGCCTGCCCAGACGACTGGAATCTTACCTTCGACAGTCTGTAGGATCGCTGCTTTTTCTTCGGCAGTGTGGCCAGTTGTCCCAATCACGAGCGGGATGTTATGCTCGACTGCGAGTTCGGCGATGCCCGGCGTGACTTCGTGGAAGCTGAAATCGATAATGGCCTCGCAGCCAATGACAGCAGCAGAGGCGTCATCGCCAGCATCGCAGGCTGCGTGTATGACGCCGCCATTGGCTTCAGCGACGTTGGCTATCGCGACGCCCATGCGTCCGCGTGATCCGTTGAGTAAAATCTTAAGTGGCATTTTTGAAAGGAGCTAGAAGTTAGAATATAGCAGTCAGAATCTAACTAAAGTTATACGAGGCGGAGTTCAGAAAGTAGGGGATCCAAGGTGGTTTTAGTCGCATCTGTTAGCGGACTGAGTGGTAGGCGCACTTCACCGGATGCGATGATACCTGCCTGCTTGAGCGCATACTTGATGGGCACAGGATTTGGCTCGAGGAAGATGGCTTTGAACAGCGGGTAATACTTGAGGTAGGTCTCACGAGCGGTGGCGTAGTCGCCGGAGTTGGCGGCTTTGACCATGTCGACGAGTGGTTGCACGACGAGGTTGGATGCGACGCTGATGACTCCGGTCGCACCACAGGACATAAATGGAAGGGTGAGGCCATCATCACCACTCATTACGGAGTAATCGGGGCCGAGTGCTCGCACGTATTCGGTGACTTTTTCACACGAGCCTTCCGCTGCCTTCATGCAATTTACATGAGGATACTTTTCATATAGGCGGGCAGTGACATCGACGGAAATTTCGATGCCGCAACGTGAGGGGATTGAGTAAAGAATGATCGGTTTTTCGGTGCACTCGGCTATTTTGCTGAAGTGCAGGAAAAGTCCTTCCTGGCTTGGCTTGTTGTAGTATGGGGCGACGACCAGAAAGCCATCGGCTCCTGCTGCTTCAGCTTTTTGCGTGAGAAGGACTGCTTCATCCGTTGAATTTGAGCCTGTTCCTGCATACACAGGAACCTTGCCTCCAGTTGCGGCGACGGTCGCGCGCACGACATCGATGTGCTCTTGGCTGGTCAGTGTCGGCGATTCTCCTGTTGTGCCGACCGAGACTAATCCGTCGATATTACCCGCGAGTTGGTGTGCAATCAGGGCTTCGAGGTCGGAATAGGAGACAGCATTGCCTTTCATCGGCGTGGCGAGTGCTGTGAAAACTCCAGAAAATTGATTTGTGTTCATGTTCGTTTCGAAAAGAATGATTTTAGTCTGACGACTATAGTTAGTCACTAGCACGTCGATAACGTAGTGCTTGTTCAACAGAAAATTTCGCCTTCATCCAACCAAATCTTTATCAATTATGTCGGTTCTTGAAACAATGCACGGCCTACTCTTCCTCGCTGTTGAAAATGGTGCGAGTGATGTTCACATAAAATCAAATAAGCCAGCCTTCCTCCGATTGAGTGGTCACTTAGAGTCCGTGGAGATGGAACCAATTCCGCCTGAGGATGTTCGGGAGTTTATCGATCAGAGTGTGCCAGCTGAATTCTTCGATCTGTGGAGTAAAAATAGGCAGGTGGACTATTCGTATCGTGTCGAAGGAATCGGGCGTTTCCGTGTGAACGGTTTTTTCCAACGTGGCCTTCCGAGTGTGGTCATGCGCCATGTGAGTGACGATCCTCCAACCTTTGATTCTTTGAATATTGATGGTGATGTCTTAAAGACTCTGTGCGCAGAGAAAGACGGTATCGTGATTCTCTGCGGACCTACGGGCTCGGGTAAGAGTTCTACGCTGGCTGCGATGATCAACCATATCAACCATACCTACGATAAGCATATCGTGACTTTGGAGGATCCGATTGAATTTACCTATCACGATTTTAAATCGATCATTAACCAGCGAGAAATTGGTATTGATTGCCCAACGTTTGCTCAAGGTATGAAGGCAGTGTTGCGTCAGGACCCAGATGTTATTCTGGTCGGGGAAATGCGTGATAGTGCGACATTTGAAACTGCATTGCAGGCTTCGGAAACAGGACACTTGGTATTTGGCACTTTACACGCATCCAACGCTCAGCAAGCAATCCAACGTCTGTTTGAATTCTTCCCAGAGGAGCGCCGTGTCGCTTTGCAGCGTCAGATTGCGAGCACCTTGCGGGCTACGATTACACAACAATTGGTGCCCGCACTTGAGGGTGGAGGACGCTATCCAGTGTCTGAAAGTTTTATCGTTGATGCGCTGGCTCGTAAGACGATTACTGAGGGTAATTACGAGAAGATCGAAGCGGTGATTGAAGCGAACGAAGATAATGGTTCAAAGACCTTTAATCAGGACTTATTCCGTCTCGTAAAAGAGGGTAAAGTTTCGAAAGTGGATGCGCTGAAGAATTCGCCGAACCCTCGCCAGTTGGAAATGAACCTGAAAGGTATCTTTCTCAGCAGTGGCGGAATCGTTGGTTAAGGGCTTTTACAAACGTGCATTGCCTCATTATTGGCAAAGTTTGGCCTGAGCCTGCTTCAACGGCAGCGGGGCGCCGAACTTTGGATATCTTACAATCTTTGCAAGCGGCAGGTTGGCAGCTCAGCTATGCATCGAGTGCGCAAGTCGGGCCCTATAGTTTGGATATGGCCGCGATGGGGATCCAAACGCATACGATTCAAATTAATAACAGTGCTTTCGATAGCTGGCTTGCAGAGTTGGCGCCAGATGTGGTGATCTTTGATCGCTTTATGATTGAGGAGCAATTCGGCTGGCGCGTCGAAACCACATGTCCACAAGCGCTACGTGTGCTTGATACGGTAGACTTACACTGTTTGCGTGATGCGCGACAACGCCATGTGAAGACTGGCGAGCCTTTGGACCTATTTAATGACATGGCGCTACGTGAGATCGCTGCCATTTACCGCTGTGATCTCACCTTGATGATTTCTGATTTCGAGATGCAGCTTTTGCAGGACGTATTTTCGATTCATTTCAGACAGTTGGCTTATTGGCCATTTGTATTAAATGGAGTTGAGCATGATGTTCCGAGTTTTGAGCAGCGACAGCATTTTATAATGATCGGCAGTTTTCAGCACGCGCCTAATTTGGATGCTGCGCGTTGGTGTAAGCAAACGGTCTGGCCACTTATCCGAAAAGCACTGCCTGTTGCTGAACTGCATCTCTATGGATCGTATGGCGAGAAATATGCAGGCGAACTAAATGTGCCGAAATCGGGCTTTCATTTTAAGGGGCGCGCTACGGATGCGCTCAAGACCATGCAATGCTATCGCGTTAACATGGCGCCGTTGCGATTTGGCGCGGGCCTGAAAGGTAAATTGTTTGATGCCTTTGAAACAGGCACACCAAGTGTGACGACTCCAGTTGGGGCGGAAGGCGTTTCCTCTGATACTTGTCAATGGGGATGCGAGGTGAGCGACGTTCCTGAAGAAATCGCCGTCGCCGCGATCAGTCTATACCAAGATCCGGAGCTGTGGAAGCAGGTTCAAAATTGTGGGGCTAATATCGTGCGTGAGCGTTTTCATCGAGACATGTGGTTTGGTCGCTTGCCGCAGTTGATCGCCGACGCGCGCGCACAGCTGATCAGCAGCCGAAAGGCGAATTTTGTCGGGCAGATGCTGCGTCACCATCACCATCGCAGCACCGAGTTTATGAGCCGTTGGATCGAAGCAAAGAATGGGTAGATGAGTGGGTAGTAGGTAGGTCGGGACGTCTGCCCTCAGGCGACTTCAGGATTACGACGATACGCGGACGCCTAGCGGTAGCCGTCACTACCGCAATGATTCCGGTCAGTTTTTTTATCTTCTCACTCCTGCATTCTGTTGCCTACATTCTTCCCATGAAAATTTATACCTACAAGAATTGCGGCAGTTGTAAGAAAGCCACTAAGTGGTTGAAGGAGCAGGGGGTCGACTTCGAAGAGCTGCCGATCCGTGAGACCCCACCTGCGGTGAAAGAATTAAAGCAAATGCTCGCGTATCAAAACGGTGAGCTGAAGAAATTGTTTAACACCGCAGGCGGCGATTACCGCGAACTAGATATGAAAACGAAGCTCCCAAGCATGTCGGAGGCCGAAGCATTTGAGCTACTGGCGAGCCGTGGCAACTTGGTGAAGCGCCCCTTTGTTTTGGGTGATGGCTTTGGGCTCGTCGGATTCAAAGAAGCCGACTGGGCGGATCAGTTGTGTAGCTCTAAGTCGTAGAAGCGGTTTCAACCGCTTTATCCCGTAGTCGTTTTTCTTAGCTACAAGCAACGCCACATTGCGCTGGTGTAAGTGGTTAAAACCGCCCCTACGTTTTTCAGTCGCATCACACTATGACTTCCTCCAGTAGTATTCGCATGAGTGGAATCGACGAATTGATTAAAACAGTAGCCGCCTTGCGCGAGCCGGAAACGGGGTGCCCGTGGGATATTGAGCAGGATCATCAGTCCATTGCGGAATGCTTGATCGATGAGTGCTGCGAGTTGTTGCAGACGATTGACCGCCTCGACATGGATCACATGGAAGAGGAGCTTGGTGATGTTCTCTTGCAAGTGGTGATGCATGCGCAGATGGCGCAAGAAGCGGGGCACTTCGATTTTGATAAAGTCTGTCATGTGGTGAACGACAAATTGGTGCACCGTCATCCACATGTCTTTGGTGAAAATGCCTTGGGTGATTCCGATGCGGTGCTGAAACAATGGGATGAAATTAAAGCCGCTGAAAAGAAACGCGGTCCCGAGCAACGGGGCCGCTTCAAAGACCTCCCGCGTCAACTCCCGGCGCTGATGTTTGCGCAGGATGTGTATAAACAAATCCAGAAACAGAAAATGGATGCCGGCGACGTGATCGACGAAGGCGGAATTGAAATGACCGCCGCCGCACTTGCCGCCGATGAGGAAGCCCTTGGCAAACAACTCTTCGAAATCGCCGCTGCCTGCCGCATTAAAAAACTCGATGCAGAATCAGCCCTTCGCCGCTACGCACAGAAAGTGGTGGATCAGTTGGATCAAGCGTAGGGCTCGTGCTTGCACGATGCCTCACTTCGGGATGGCGGTATTCCGCAAGCGAAAGCCCTGCGATTTAAACAATGCATTTCACCCTTTCAGATGATCAGCAAGTGCCCATCGAGATTCGTCGGCGGAAGGGNACGCGGCATTTGAAGCTGAGTATTGGGCATCGCAATCAAATCGTGTTGTCNGTGCCTTATCATTGTTCGGATAAAGCCGCCTTGGAGTTTGCCGACAAGCAGCGTGCGTGGATTGTGCAGCAATTGCAGAAAACCCCACAGGCGCGAAGCTTGGTGGATTGGTTGCGGGAGCATCCGCGGATCTCTGCGAGTGGAGATCTCTTTCATGTAAGCATTCAACAGGTCACCGATCGCAAGCGTGCGGACTATACTTTCACCGCAGGTGGATCCGAACTGGTGCTGCGTATTCCCGCGTCGAGTGAAGATTGTGAATTGGCAGTCCTACAACTCGTTCGTCGTTTTGCGAAAGACGCATTAATGTGTCGAGTGGCGTATCATGCCAAGCGATTGGGCTTGGAATATACGAAATTAAGCGTGCGTGACCAATCCAGTCGATGGGGTTCCTGCTCGAGTCGTCGAGGTATTTCTTTGAATTGGCGCCTAGTATTATTGGATCCGAAGCTTCAGGATTACGTGATTCTCCACGAACTCGCGCATTTGACTGAAATGAATCATTCATCTCGCTTTTGGAAATTACTCGACACATACGATCCTGAACGTGTGCAGAACGATCGTCGTATCGATTCCCTTACGGCAGAGTATATGCGCGTCGGACGTTCTATGTAGTGCACGCATTTCAGCGTTGTCACTAGTTACAGGTGCGATGGGCGTATTGAGGTCGCAAGGCTTACTCGCCACAGCGATTGTATGCACTGGCTACTTGCCTGCAAACTCTCTCATGAAGCTTTCGCAGTCGCGCTCAATGGATGAACTTAAGGTGTTTGTGCGCTGCATGCCTTGTAAGTGCTCTTTGAGGGAGTTTAATAAATGCTTATAGTTTGCTTGTTTCGGTGCGTCCGCAATCAGCCGGCCATCATCGATAATCGCTGCTTGATTTTCTAGCAACTCGATCAAGGGATTGAGTCCTTTGGGGTAGGCGCTAAAATATTTACTGCAGCGAGGGCGCGAGCGTGTGTTCTTATTTCCGAAAAATTCGATTACTTGTAAGCCAGAGAGCTGAATGCTTTTATGGTCTTTAAGAGTGGCCTCTCTCACAATTACGAATGGGTCGTTCGAGTCGTAAGTCCACGTTATCGTATTTGTCGCCAGTTGTGGATTCTTCACTCTGAAAAACTCTGTCATTAAGTCGGTAAAATCTTTGACGAAGCGCTCGGAGCGTTTGGCAGCATTTTTATCCTCTCCGTAACTTGTCGACATGAATGATTTGTCGTCGTTTTTATGCTCAAAGAAATCGCTGAGCATCGGCACCGTGAATTCATGTTTTTTCGAGAGTGCTTTTGTGAGGTTATCGAGAAAGTCTTTCTCCGAAAGCATGTTCTCGTAATAGCCCATGTTTATGGGAACCACCTTTCGCGTGGATGTCGCTTTTTGATAGGCGGCATATATGGCTTGCTGGTATTTCAACGCCTCGAGATCGAGGCTTTCCCATAATACGAACATCGGCTTATCGCCTTCTCTCATCATCAAGGTGATTCCTTCTGCACTTGCTTCTTTGACGCCTGCAAACGTCATAGTTTTTCCATTTGCTCCGGTTAACTTGATCGGCTCATAAGCATTTGCAGTGGAAGCACCGCATAATTGAGCGATAATCAGAAGTAATATAAGGCAGGATCTATTTTGAAAGGGGATTGAAGCACACATGTCTTCGTTAATAAGGCAAGTTATGTTGCGCTCTTTTTCAGAGCGATGATTGCGTTTCTATTCTGCCCAATCATCGGTTCTAAAGGATGACGCGGGGAGTCCAGAGGTGCTAAATAGAGTCGCTTCAGGTGTGTTTTCAAAGGCGTAACGCACGGCGACTGGCTTAGCAACTGCTGGTGACCAGACAATGAGCTGAGCTAGAGGTCGACCGATCTTAGCATATGCAGGGTGGAATACTTTGTCGGCCCCAGCGATGGTGAAGCCACTGAGTTCTTTGCCGAAACTGTTGATTCCCATAGGTGCACCGTCGAATAGGATGCTGATTTTGTTGCCGTCGATGATTGTATGGCTTTTATAGATTGGCCCAGTTGCTTCTAGATGGGGAAATCCGTAGTCTTTCGAGAGTGCCCAGTAGGCGAGGCGTTCACCGACGGTTTTCTTTTCGCGCGGGTGGATGCAGTTCGCATCACCGATGTCTAAGGTCACCGCCATGCCAGAATTTTTGAGTGTTTGCATCGTGTGTAACTGAGCTTCACGAAGGTAGGCAGCATTTGTTTTCTTGCCGTAGTTAAAGGGGGCAATCTGCACATAGTAGAATGGGAAGTCGCCTTGGTTCCATTGCTCACGCCAAGAGGTGACCATCGCAGTTACGAGCTGATCATATTCACTTGCACGGTTTCGGTTGGACTCTCCTTGATACCAGATGGCGCCTTTTATGGTGTAGCCAATAAGCGGATGTAGCATGCCATTATAGAGCTGGCTTGGTTGTTGTTGCACATTCTTTGCTCGTTTCAATTGGTCTACCGCATCGGTGAAGGACTCAAGTGTAGGGGCATCGGTCCATGCCTCCGCGCTAGAGCCTCCCCAACTGGTGACGATTAGGCCGATCGGCACGTCTAAAGTGGCTTGGAGTTTCTTCGCGAAAAAATACGCGGTTGCACTGAATTCGCCTGCAGTGGAAGTGTTTGAGGCGATCCATTGCCCGTTGACTGAATCGATCGGTGTGTTGCTTGGGTTTCTTTCTACCTGAAACACCCGTATGCGATCTTGGTTGGCTGTCAGGATGGCTTCTTGGCTGCCATTAATCGGTTCGTTGGGCTTTCCCTTTAGTGGCATTTCCATGTTGGATTGACCAGAGCAGAGCCAGACTTCTCCGATGAGGATATCGTGGTATTCGAGCTCGGAAGATCCCTGCACGTGCAGTTTGTGGGGTCCGCCTGCGACAGGAGTCGTGAGCTTTAGCTGCCATTTACCCTTGTTGTCAGTCGTCGCACTGGCTGATTGGCCCCATCCCGCAGAGACTTTTACTGCTTGGCCAGGCTCGTCGGTTCCCCAGATCACGGCTTGATCTTGCTGTTGGAGCACCATGGACTCGGTGAAGATGGAGGCGAGCTGGGTGGTGGCCTGTGCAACCGAGAATACGGTCAGCATGAGAAAAGTTAGGTTGAATAGACGCATAGTTTGGGAATGTTGGAGTGGATTCATTTTGTGCACAAGAGATACTTTCTGGAGTTAGCGCAGCCCCGCCTCGGGGCGCATCACTTCGTGGAGGTAGCGCAGCCCCGTCTCGGGGCGCATCACACTTCGTAGCTGCCAGCAGTTTAGGTCCATCGGTGCGGCGCGAGACGCACCTGCGCTACCCAATGCGACTGCACCTCTCGTGATATTTGCGGACGATGCGGCTTTTCAGAGGTTGCCAAAGCGAGCGGTTTACTTTGTATCGTGCGCACTATGTCCGAAACACCACATATTGATATCGATTACGTCGCCAATCTCGCTCGTCTCGACATGAGCACAGAAGAGAAGGCCAAGCTCGGCGGCCAGCTCGACGACATCCTCGGTTACTTTGAAAAGCTCAACGCGGTCGACGTCGAAGGCGTTGAGCCGATGGCGCACGCGCACCGTGTCTTCAATGTCTGGCGCGAAGGCGACGAGCCCGGCGAAACCTACGGCCCCGAAGTCCTCACCAAAATGGCCCCCGAGCAACGCGACAACCAAGTCGTCGTCCCGAAAGTCGTCGAGTAGCTCTTAGAACCTAATTTTTGATTAACCACAAAAAGCACAGAAGACACAGAAAACTATCATGAACGCGATTTGCTCGTTTTGTGAATTTTGTGCCTTCTGTGGTTAAATATCACATCAGAACATGTCTGAACTGTATTTCAAAACTATCACTGAACTCTCCGCGATGCTTGCGGCGGGTGAAACCACTTCTGTCGAAATCACTCAAGCGGTGATCGACCGCACCGCGGCTGTCGACGGCCAGGTGAAAGCCTTTCTTTCCACCGATACTGACGATGCGCTGGCACAAGCCAAAGCATCCGACGAGCGTCGTGCCGCAGGCAATGCGCTTGGGCCACTTGATGGTATCCCAATCGGTATTAAAGACACCCTCGCGGTGAAGGATCAACCGCTTCGTTGCGCGTCCAAGATGCTCGAGAACTACGTATCTCCCTTCGACGCGACCTGTATCGTCAAGCTCCGCGAAGCGGGCGCGGTGATCTGGGGCCGTCTCAATATGGACGAATTTGCGATGGGTTCCTCGACCGAGAACTCTGCCTATCAAACCACCGCCAATCCCTGGGATCTCGAAACGATTCCCGGTGGCTCTTCCGGTGGTAGTGCCGCAGCGATGGCGGCGGGGGAGGCGATTGCGACACTCGGCACCGATACCGGCGGCTCGATTCGTCAGCCGGCTGCACTTTGTGGTGTGGTTGGGATGAAGCCAACCTACGGACTTATTTCTCGCTACGGACTCGTGGCCTTTGCATCCTCGCTCGATCAAGTCGGTCCGTTCGCCCGCACGGTGGAAGACGCCGCATTGTTGATGGAAGCGATGCTCGGCAAAGACGACCTCGATTCGACATCCATCGCACCGCAGGGTGAAACGAATTACGCCGAAGCGCTCAAAGAAAAGAAAGGACCGTGGAAACTCGGCGTGCCACGTGAATTCTTCGGCGAAGGCATCGACCCTGAAGTAAAGGCCAACATCGAGAAAGCCATCGACTGGTATAAGAGCCAAGGTAGTGAGATCGTTGATATTTCTTTGCCGCACTCCGAGCTGGCTGTTCCCGTTTACTACATAGTCGCGACAGCGGAAGCGTCGTCCAACCTCGCTCGTTTCGATGGGGTGCGTTACAGTCACCGTAGCGAAGAGTCCAAAGATGCGCTCACACTCTTTACCAAGAGCCGTGGCGAAGGCTTCGGCGATGAAGTGAAGCGCCGTATCATTCTCGGCACTTATGTGCTCAGCTCCGGTTACTATGATGCGTATTACTTGCGCGCTCAGAAAGTGCGTCGTTTGATCCTTGGCGATTTCGAGAATGCCTTTGAGCAATGCGATGCGATCCTCACACCAACTTCGCCGACACCTGCGTTCAAGCGCGGCGAGCGAAGTGATGATCCACTCGCGATGTATCTCAGTGATGTTTACACCATCTCGGTCAACCTCGCAGGCCTGCCCGCCATCTCCGTGCCCAGTGGTTTCACCGAAAGCGGCTTGCCCATCGGCCTCCAAGTCATCGGCAAAGCCTTCGGCGAAGCCGACATGTTCGCCGTAGCCCACTCGTTTGAGCAGGCACATGATTATCACAAACAGACACCTGCTCTGTAATTAATTCTCACGCAAAGGCGCAGAGATGGACGCGAATGAAATAAGCAAGGAAGTTGTAGATGCATCCGTAAAGGTGCACCAAGCGCTGGGGCCTGGCTTGCTGGAAAGTGTCTATGAGGCGGTTCTATGTAAGGAACTGTCAACGCGAGGGCTGTCCGTGAAGTGCCAGGAGCCTGTATCAATTAACTACGATGGAGAGGTTATTGGAGAAGCTTTCCGTGCAGATGTCGTCGTTAACGATTTAGTGATTCTAGAGCTCAAATCTGTGGAGCAAATGAGTAAGCTTCATCACAAACAACTTTTCACCTATCTAAAACTATCAAACAAACCCCTCGGACTTTTACTTAACTTCGGAGCATCTTTAATGAAGGACGGGATCGTTCGAGTCGTTAACAATCTGCCCGAGTAATACTTTGCGTCTCTGCGCCTTTGCGTGAGCCCCTTTTTATATCAGTCAATTTTTCATNATGNAATACGAAGCCGTCATCGGACTTGAAATTCACGTTCAAATCAAAACCNGCACCAAGATGTTTACCGCCGCGCCTGCAGGATTTTTNTCTCACGCAAAGCCGCAGAGGCGCAAAGTTAAGCTGCTACAATGTTTAAATAGTATGCTTTGTTTTTGCAGAAGTTTATATCTACACAATCTTAGTTTCATAAGTCCCGATCAACACCCTTTGCGTCTCTGCGCCTTTGCGTGAGCCCCTTCTCATACTAGTCATTTTTCATTATGAAATACGAAGCCGTCATCGGACTTGAAATCCACGTCCAAGTCAAAACCCGCACCAAGATGTTCACCGCCGCGCCTTACGAATACGGTGCCGCGCCCAATACATTGACCGACGCCGTTGTGCTCGGTCTTCCGGGCACCTTGCCGGTGCTCAACCACGCGGCGATCGAAAAGTGCGCCAAGCTCGGCCTCATGCTCGGCTGCGAGATCGCCGAGGTCTGTAAGTGGGACCGGAAGAACTACTTTTATCCGGACTCGCCCAAGAACTACCAGCTTACACAAAACGAGCAGCCGCTCTGCATTGGTGGTAAAGTCGAAATCGAGCTGCCCGGCCCATCGCGCAACGTCGAGGGCGAGCACCGCTGGGTCACGCTCAACCGCATCCACCTCGAAGAAGACCCCGGCAAGCTGACCCACGAGGCCTTCGAGACCGTGATCGACTTCAACCGCGCCGGCGTCCCGCTCGCCGAGATCGTGACCGAGCCGGACATGAGTTCTTCCACCGAGGCCGTCGCTTTCCTCAACGCTCTACGCAACCTCATCGTCTATGCCGGTATTTCCGACTGCGACATGGAGAAGGGCCAAATGCGCTGCGACGCCAACGTCTCCCTGCGCCCCGTCGGCTCCGAGAAACTCGGCACCCGCACCGAGATGAAGAACCTCAATTCCATTTCCAACGTCAAAGCCGCCATCGAATACGAGATCGAGCGCCAGACCGAGATCCTCGAAGAGGGCGGCAGCATCGTGCAGGAGACTCGCCGCTGGGACGTCGAGAGTGGCACCAGTTTCTCCCTTCGCAGTAAAGAAGAAGCCCACGACTACCGCTACTTCCCCGATCCCGACCTCATGCCCGTGCAAATGGACCGCGCCCGCGTGGCCGAGCTCGAAGCCGAGCTCCCCGAGCGCCCGCTCGACAAGCAGCGCCGCTACCAGCAGGAGCTCGATTTGCCCTTCACCATCACCTCCGTGCTCTGCGTCAACCGCGAGCTGAGCGAGTTCTTCGAAGAAGCCCTCAAGACGCACAACGCGCCCAAGCAGATCGCCAACTACATCACCAACGACTTGCTCCGCGAACTCTCCGCCGCCTCCGAGCACGGCGACAGCGCCCTTGATGTCAGCCAATCGAAATTGACGCCCGCCCACATCGGCACCCTAGCCAAGATCATCGACGAAGGCGTCATCTCCAAGCAGATCGGCAAAGAAGTCTTCACAGCGATGTTCCTAACTGGCCAAATGCCCGATGCCATCGTCGAAGAAAAAGGTCTCAAGCAAAGCAACGACACCGGCGAAATCGAAGCCCTCTGCCGCGAAGCAATCGCCGGTAATGCCAAAGCAGTCGGTCAGTATAAAGACGGCAACGAAAAAGCCCTCAACGCCCTCAAAGGCCCCGTCATGAAAGCGACCAAAGGTAAAGCCAATCCGGCTATGCTTGACCAGCTATTGAAGAAGCTGATTGATGAGGGCTGAGGAACTCTCAACGTCGAACGTCCAACGCTCAATATCGAATGTAGAAGCGACACTCCTGTCGCTTTGCTTTGGTAGCGCAGCTGCGTCTCGCAGCGCATCCTTCGATTCCATCGGCCGCAACAAGCTCACGTAGGCACGTGCGTATTCGCTAGCTTACGTGCAGCCTTTTCAAAGGTTAACATACCTGCTGTCGATGCGAGGTAATCCGCGTGGATGAGTCGATCCACAAATCCTGGATTAGCGCGTCCCAGTCTTGCTTCTGAGAGAACAGTCTGCGCCACGCCGAGGGCGACGACTTCTGGCGCGTTTAGAAATTCTTTGAGTGTGTCGAGTGCTTCCTGCTTAGGGACCTCATAGTGATGTTGTAGCGCGAAATAAGTTTCTGCGACTACGAGGTCAGAGACGGCG
>JGI26084J50262_1000478_pt1 | contig 22977 bp, 21 predicted proteins | sample SaaInl6LU_22_DNA_FD_50262 | JGI IMG/M metagenome (IMG submission 50262) | reverse complement strand
CATAACAATGATTAAAAAGTATAAAGAGACACCTAAAATCAAAAATGTTTTGAAACTAATTGAAAGAAATCCTGCTTGGTAAACTATTTCATTGTGCGTAGGTTCGTTAGAAATAAATGTTGGTGCCAAAATTACAATCCCATTTACTATTAATGCAGCTTTATTTGAAAGGTAGGTGTCAACCAAGCCGATTGTTGCAGTAGCTTTATTTGTTTTAAAAACTGTACCTACTAAAGCAGTAAAGGAAAAAAGTAAACCGAATAAAATTAATACAATCCAGCTACCAAAAAATGGATTTGTTGCAACGTAATCGTTATGAAAACCTACTTTGGAACAAATTGACGTTAAAAAAACAGTTAAGTAAGGATTTATTCCCATCGGTGCTAACTGAGCAAACTGTTCGACTAAAGCGGAATTTTGATTTATTGTTTCTGGAATTTCCAAATCCCCTGTTTGTGCTTGAAGCAAAAGTGGAAATAAAATTATAGTCAGTAGAATTTTTTTCATTATGAGTTGTTTTATTGTGCCTAACGTTTATGTTTATGGAAAGTTGCGATTTTGTGAACGAGGAATTTCCGAAGGAAATTCAGAAGTTTGCAAAAAAGCAACAAACTTTAATTAAGCTAAAAGTAGCAATTTTTTATAAACGGTGTTGTAAAATGCGTGTTTAATTTCTCCATTTTAGTTTCCTGCAATTTATGTTTTTTCGTTTTTAAATTTCTTTTTTTTGTGGTTCCACTTTATTCTTTTAGTTTTCCATTTTTTCTCAATTCCGCATTTAGCTCAATTCCGCAATTTGATTTTCCGAGTTTGAGTAAATTCCCATTTTTTTTATCTTCAGTAATTATTTTTTTATTGGATTTATTGAAAATTACCCTACTTATTATAATAATTTTCTATCATTTTTTTTCGCACTAAATTACCAAAGTAAAAAATTACAATACCAATGAAATAGAATGAAATGCAATCTAAAAAGCTATTTAAATTTACAACTTTAGTAAAATAAAAAATAATTGTTATTATTAAAGGTATAATAAATATAAAATAAATAGACGTTAATTTTTCCATTTTTTGTCGTTTGTTTTCAGAATAATAATTTCGTTTTGAACAAATGTTTTTATTTTACTTCTAAAAGTATTAAAAGTAAAATGCACTTTAAAAAGAATTTACGTTTTTCTAAAGTATATCAGCCAGTTTTTTACAACTGGTTATATGTTTACAAAATACGTCGTTTTTGGGGTTTATTTTCCGGATATCGACGTATTTTTATCGTTGTTATCAGAAATAAATGTAGTACTTTTTTGTGAATTTTTATAATAAGCTACAATTAAATCTAATGGGTTATTTATCTTTTTTATAGCATCACTCTGTACATGAGTATATACCATAGTTGTTTCTGGTTTACTATGCCCCAATAAGGCTTGTATGTATCTTATATCTGTACCACTCTCTAATAAATGTGTGGCATAACTATGTCGTAACGTATGTGGTGTAATCACCTTTTGTATACGAGCTCTTTCTACACTTCTTTTTAAAAAACTTCGAACAGATGTGGCAGCATAAGGTATATGTTTGCTATCGTTTTCTATTAAATACTGCTGAGGTGTATAGGTGTTTAAATAATTATGCAACATGGGTACTATACTCTTTGCTATGGGTACATACCTGTCTTTTCTACCTTTTCCCATGCTTACCCTTACCATTTGCCTTTCAAAATCTAAATCTTTAAGTTCTAATTTTAAAAGTTCTCCAATACGTAAACCAGATGAATACAATAAAGCAATACAAACGCGGTGCTTTAAATTTTTTGTGACCTGTATTAAACGAATCACTTCTTCTTTAGACAATACACTTGGTAATTTTTTATCCTTTCTTGGTGCAATACTTTTAAAATCTAATTCAAAATTTGCTTTAGTATATATTAAAAAATGTTTTAAAGCACTTATCAATTGCCTATGTGTGCTAATAGATGGATTCTTTTTTATAAAATCAGCTTCAATATATTGCTCAATTTCTCTAACATTTTCTATCGTTTCTTTTTGATGATAGAGTATAAAATCTCCCACTAAATAAGTATAGGTTTTTATAGTGCTAGCACTGTAACGTTTTCCTTTTAAGTAGGTATAAAATCCATTTAATAAGCTTCTTTCTTTTTCTGTTAATTTAATTTTTAAAGTGGTAGTAGGGGTAAATTGTTCAAAATTAACATCGGTAATCTTAACTAACTCCTCTTTAACCAATAGGTAGTTTTCTTTTGTAAAGGGTAAATGCCAACAAGATAGCTGTTTACTCCACCTTACATTGGGTAATTTTTTTACAATGGTTATTAAAGGATCATGATATTCAAAATATAAACAAAGACGTTGTGTACCTCTATGTTTCTTAGAGAGTACTGTAATAGGAGGATATGTACTAATCTTTTTCAAAGCGAAATAAACTTACAAAAAATATTGCTATCATAAAAATAGAATTTTGTAAAAAATAGTGATTAACTAAGTAAATGTTGTTTAAAAGTAACTTAGATTTTATGGTAAAGTTGCTTTACTTTTTTAGTATTCGTAAAGAGAAAGTAAAAATTTAATGTAGTAATTTAGATAAAAAATACTAGAATATATATTTAAAAATACTAGAATAAAAATAAATAAATAGTAGTAAAAATATATATTTGTATATATTGAAGACTAAATAAGCTACTTACAATATACAAAAAAATACCTAAATATGTCATTACGTTATAGAATTACTAAAAGAAATAACTCCATAAAAAACAATACAGAACAATATATTTTGCAAGCTGTAAATACGGGTACCATAGATTTAGATAATATTAGTAGACTAATTAGTAATGAGTGTAGTTTACATGAAGTTGATGTAAAAGCAGTTTTAATTGCTTTGGGCTTAAAACTAGAATTTTTTCTTACAGATGGTAAAATAGTAGAGTTAGGTGATATTGGTCGTTTTAAAATGGGTTTTAGTGGTACTGCTAGTAACGACCCTACTACATTAACCCCTAAACTTAACATTAAAAAATACCATATAAACTATCAACCCTCTAAGAAATTAAAACAACGTTTAAAAGCAGGTGTAGATACTTATAAAGAGGGTAGAAGGGTTTAACCTAAACATAAAAAAATAAAAAAAGGCGCTATTTTATAGCGCCTTTTTAATAGTATGGTTTAAAACCTATGCTAACATAGTAACAGGGTTTTCTATATACGTTTTTAAGGTTTGTAAAAATTGCGCACCTACAGCACCATCTACAGTTCTATGATCGCACGTTAAGGTTAACTTCATCGTATTACCTACAACAATTTGTCCGTTTTTAACTACTGGTTTTTCTACAATAGCACCAACCGATAAAATGGCTGAGTTAGGTTGGTTAATAATAGATGTAAAGTTATCTATACCAAACATACCTAAGTTAGATACTGTAAACGTACTGCCTTGCATTTCTGCAGGAGTAATTTTTTTGTTTCTTGCTTTACCAGCTAAATCACGCACAGCAGATCCAATTTGTGTTAAGCTTAAACTATTTGTGTGCTTAATTACAGGTACTAATAAACCTTCGTCTACAGCTACAGCCACACCAACATGTATGTGTTTGTGGTAAAGTGTAGCATTATCTTTCCAAGACGTGTTTACTTGTGGGTGTTTTTGTAATGCCATAGCACAAGCCTTAACCACCATATCATTAAAAGATACTTTTGTATCTGGTATGCTATTTATGGTTTTTCTAGAGGCAATTGCGTTATCCATATCTACTTCAATATTTAAACTAAAGTCTGGTGCAGAAAATTTAGAATTCCCTAAAGATTTTGCAATGGCTTTACGCATTTGAGAGTTTTTAACTTCTTCAGATTTTTCTTCGCCAGCAGCAACAAAACTCATAGCAGGAGCAGGTGTAGCACTAGCTGCTGCTTTTGGAGCAGTAGCAGTAGTAGAAGGTGTAAAGTTTTCTACATCTTTCTTTATAATTCTACCATTTTCTCCAGAACCAGAAATATCTGCTAAATTATAACCTTTATCTTCTGCAATCTTTTTAGCCAAAGGAGATGCAAAAATGCGACCTCCAGAAGTGTTTTGTGTATTTTGTGCTGGTTTAGCAGTAGTTTCTTCTTTTTGCTCAGCTTTTGTTGCTTTCTTATCTTCTTTTTTACTATCTGCCTTTTCAGAAGTATTTGCAGTAGCACCACCATTAGCCACAATTGCACTAACGTCTGTACCTTCTGGACCAATAATAGCTAATAAACTATCTACAGGTGCAGTTTCACCTTCGTTAACACCAATATGTAAAAGAGTACCTTCGTAAAAAGACTCAAACTCCATAGTAGCTTTATCAGTTTCTATTTCTGCTAAAATATCTCCTTCTTCTACAGCATCTCCTGTACTTTTTAACCAAGAAGCCACAGTACCATCTGTCATAGTATCACTTAAACGTGGCATAGTAANTACTTGCACACCATCTGGTATAGCAACAGTTTCTGAAGCNTCTGTATNACTATCGTTAGCAGTAGTTTCTTCTTTTGGTGTTTCTTTAGTTTCTTCTTCTTTAGTTTCAGAAGCGCCACTTAATAAGCCAGAAATATCTTCGCCTTCTTCACCAATAATAGCTAGTAGTTGATCTACAGGAGAAGTTTCACCTTCTTGAACACCTATATGCAACAACGTACCTTCATGAAAAGATTCGAATTCCATGGTTGCTTTATCAGTTTCAATTTCTGCTAAAATATCACCTTCTTCAATTTTATCTCCAACTTTTACTAACCATTTTGCCACAACACCTTCTTCCATGGTGTCACTTAAACGCGGCATATTTACAACTGTAGCCATATCTTAACTTATAAAAGGATAATCTTCTTGTTCGTAAACAACATCATATAATTGTTGAGGATCTGGGAATGGAGAGTCTTCTGCAAATTGCTCACATTCTTTCACCATTTTCTTCACCTCTTTATCCATTGCTTTAATGTCTTCTTCAGTGCCATACCCTTTTTCTAAGATAATATCTTTTACTTGGGTAATTGGGTCTATTTTTTTGTACTCTTCAACTTCGTCTTTAGTTCTATAGTGTTGTGCATCAGACATTGAGTGTCCTCTATATCTATAGGTTTTCATTTCTAAGAACGTTGGGCCATCTCCACGTCTTGCTCTTGCTAAAGCTTCATCTACAGCTTCTGCAACCTTAACAGGATTCATGGCATCTACAGGTCCACAAGGCATTTCGTAACCTAAACCTAATTTCCAAATATCTGTATGGTTTGCAGTACGTTCTACAGAAGTACCCATAGCATAACCGTTATTTTCACAAATAAAAATCACTGGTAATTTCCATAGCATGGCTAAGTTAAAAGCTTCGTGTAAAGAACCTTGTCTTGCAGCACCATCACCAAAACACGTTAACGTAACTCCATCACTCCCTTTATATTTGTCTGCAAAAGCAATACCAGCTCCTAAAGGAATTTGACCACCTACAATACCATGACCACCATAGAAACCAAATTCTTTAGAGAAAATGTGCATAGAACCACCCATACCTTTAGAGGTACCAGTAGCTTTACCATATAATTCTGCCATTACTTTTTTAGGATCTTCGCCCATACCAATTGGCTGTACGTGATTTCTATATGCAGTAATCATTTTATCTTTAGATAAATCCATGGCATGTAATGCACCTGCCAAAATAGCTTCTTGACCATTGTACAAGTGTAAAAATCCTCTAACTTTTTGCTGAATGTAAACAGAGGCTAATTTATCTTCGAACTTGCGCCAAAATAGCATGTCTTTGTACCAATCTAAATAGGTTTCTTTGGTAATTTTTTTCATTATAAATAATCGTTGTTTGTTTAGTTTATAATCAAATTGAAAATAACTGAGAATACAAAAATAACGGTTTTATAGACAATAAAAAAACGCGTTATTTTAAAATTTAGCGCAATCGTTTTCGCCAGGTTTTTATTTGTCTTTGGCTACTAGTAATGTGGCTTTTGCGCCAGTGGCTAAATTCCACTCATTAGAAGAAAGCAACATACCAGCATCATTATACACCTTAAAAGCAGCTGTATTAGGTCCAGAACTTCCTTGGTTTAATGCNACAAAAGAGATTTTATTAAGACCTACATCTAAAGGAATATTAAATTTTTGATAGCTAGTAGTTAATGTAATATTATACACAACTGGTATATCGTTTACATAAATGGTTACTCTATCTCCATCAGGGTATTGAAAATCTCTACAAATAATATTAACACTTGCAGAATTGGTTCTAACACTTCCTAAATCTTGGTCTATTTTAGGAATGATGTATTGCCCATTTATTTTTTTAAAAGATTTTAAAAAGCGCTGTTCGTTAATTTTGGCTAATGACAGTATGCCTTTGTTATTTGCACTATCTTCTTGTTGTTTCTTTTTTAGTTTTTCTTTTTCTTTTTCATATGCTTTTTCAAAACCACTAGCACCACTTAACTCAATTGAGTTTGGCTTTTTAGCTTCTTTGGCATTATTAAGAAGTATGGTTTTCTTTTTGCCTTTTTCTTTACCTCCTTTATTAGAATCTAATTGAGCAGATAGGGTTATACTACTTAGTAATAGTATTAGTAAAGAAAAAGTGGTTTTTTTAATTGTCATATTACGTAATTAATTCTAAAAGAATGTAGTGCAAATATAATGCCGATTTTAAATGAAGTACTTTAGATTTTGTTAAAAAACTTATTCTACAGAAAAGTTAAAATAAGTTTTNGGGTAAGGTTCATTATTTAATGTAAAATGCCACCACTCATTATCATAAGGTACAAANCCATTTAAAAGCATAATTTCTCTTAGGTACATTCTATTATCTTTTTGCTTTTTGGAAATGTCTTTATAAAAAGGATGTGAGGCTTCACCAAAAAAATCATAAGGGCTTCCCATATCTAACTCTTTATTAGTGGTTAAATCTACAATGGTTAAATCTACTGTACTACCTCTGGTATGTCCAGATTTAGAGGCAATGTAACCTCTTTTAAACAGTTCGCTTTTAGGAACTTTTGGGTAGTATTGTTTTTTCATAAGTGTATCATTCACCTCTTTTGCCCATCTTACAAAATGATCTACGGCTTGTTGAGGTCTGTAACCATCATAAATTTTTAAACTTAATCCTTTAATAGATAGTATTTTTTGCACCTCGTTTAAAGCTAAAGCAGTTTTTTTAGTAACAATTAAACAGTTGTTTTTATAGCCATCTATTTTTTGCCCAATAAAATTGTTAGTACCAAAGTAGCGTAACTCAACTTGTATGGTGTTATCTATATCATCTAAATACACAAAATCTTTAGGCATAGTGTTATTTTGCCCTTGATGCGTTATCGTAAAAAGAAAAAAAGAAATGACAACTAAATATTTCATAACTCAAAAATAAGAAAAGAATAATAGTTCTATTATTAGTAATTTTGTTTTATGGAAGAATTAACACTTACAACGCCTGCTTTATTGTTTTCGGCAATTTCTTTAATAATGCTAGCGTATACCAATCGTTTTTTAGCCTATGCAGCTGTAATTAGAAATTTACACGATAAGTATTTAAAAGAAAAAGACGATTCGNTTTTAAGACAAATTATAAATTTAAAAGCAAGATTGTATTTAACCAAATGGATGCAAATATTTGGTATTACTAGTTTGTTATTGTGTGTGTTAACAATGTTTTTAATTTATGTAGAATACAAAGTGATAGCTATTTGGATTTTTGGAATAGCTTTGGTTTTACTGTTAATTTCTTTAGGCTTACTTATTCGAGAAATACAAATTTCTACCCAGGCTTTACAACATCATATAGAAGATATAGAAGAACACTTAAAAGCTAAGAAGTAGTTGGTTTTATAAAAAAGTAATCGTCGTTTTTTGCAAAACGACGAGTTACCAAGTAAACTAATAAAACCAAGTATTAGTACTATTATTAGAGTTAGCTATTCTAATAAAAATTTTAAAAAATTAAATAAAGACATGGCTACAGCTACTACAGTTGTAATAAGTATAGAATCTCTAAAAGCTTGAATAAATGAATTCATGGTTGGTTAATTTTTTGGTTGATTGATTTTTTTTGGTTGATTGATTATTGTTTTGAATTCTTATTTCGCAGAAACACTGCCACCAGAAGAAGATTTTTTATTGATTTCTCTTGGGTTGCCTTTAAAATCGATATCTCCACCACTAGAAGCTTTTGCATTAATACTTTCTGATGCGTAAATATTGATATCTGCACCACTAGAAACATTTACAGTAGCATTTTTACTAATTAGCTTATAAGCCTCTATAGAAGCACCACTGTTAGCTCTAGATGTATGGTTATTAGCAGTTCCAGAAATTCTAATATCAGAACCACTAGTAGCACTTGTTTCTACAGTATCTGCATCTAAAGCAATTCTAATATCTGCACCACTAGTAGCACTTATTTTTATAGTTTCTACTTTTAATACATCTTCTGTATACACATCAGATCCGCTTGTGGCAGTTAAGCCTTCTAAGTTTTTTACGGTTACATACACTTTTCTAGCTTTTGCTTGCCAAATACTCTTTTCTGAATAAATTTTTAATACACCATCATTAACTTCTGTAATAATAATGTCGTGTAAATTTTCATCTGCTTCTAAGGTTACTTTGTTTTTAGTTCCTTGAGATAAATACAAGTCTAAACCAGTNCTCACCTTAATTTTTGTGAATTTTTGAGACGTACTTCTATCTGCAGTGACAACATTTCTNTTTCCATTTACTCTGTTAAACATATTAACGTTACAAGAGCTCATTAAAACTGAAACAAAAAGTAAAGCAAGAAGTTTTTTAGTTGTTGATTTCATTCGGATTTATTTTTTATGGTTCAAATGTCTTTAATAAGACGCCAATTTTAAAAGTTTGGTTACTGAATTGTCGATTTTTTATACTGAGTTGTTACTAAATATCAATTTCTGTTTTATCTTCTAAAATTGTAGTTGACTCATTTATAATAACCTCACTCACTTCTTTTTTCTCTTCAATCTTTTCTTCTTTACAATCTGTACATTCTAAAGTATCGTCTGTCATAATAAAATAATGGTTAGCCATGTCTTTATCATAAATGTCTTCTGAATTATCTATATTGTATAAGAAATTACGAATACTGTTATCAAAATAAACATAGACACCTTCTGTTACATAAAAAATGATATTTACTTCTTCATCTTTCCAGATGTTTTTAAATTCAGATAAATAATAGGCATCTAAAACAATAGTGTTATCTTCTATTTTAAAATTGTATTTAATGTTTTCGGCATTTTTATTTGCATTCGATTTGTTTTTACCTCTAGACTCTTTTTGAATAATAAAGTAGTTTTCATTCGCATTACTTTTTCTAACATCTACTTTAATGTAGCTTCCATAAGTCATTTTTTTACCTTCAACTTCAACTTCTTCTTTAGAAGTAGTTCTTCTTAAATTATGACGATAATATAAATTGTCATCNTTTATCATTTTAAGTTGTAAAGTATCATTAGCAACAACATTTANGGTATTTTTTTGAGAAGATTGGCCATACACAGTATGCGATGTGCCAAACTCTAATCCTGTAAAAATCAAACCTAACAAAGAAACTAACCAAATACCTAATAATGTTAAAGATGTAGGTTTGTTTATTTTTTGAACATTGCTAGATAATATTCTTAACCCTAGTATAAATAAGACTAAGAAAGGAATACCAACTAATAAAAATACAAATAGCGTTAATAACCATTTTGGTAAAACCGACTCATAAAAGAATGGTGGATACTGTAAAAACTCGCCATCTACATTTAACCATTCTAAACTACCTACAGAAAACCCTCCAATAATTAGAGATAAAATAACAGCAGCAGAAACAAATATGATAATGATTCCGATAAACTTACCAATGATCTTAAATATCGCTAAGATTATTTTTCCAATAGTGTCAAAAAAGTCACTTGCTCCGTTATTTTTTTTTGTCTTTCCCGAAAAAGTTTCTGTCATTTTTTCAGAAAACTCATTAGCACCTTCTTTAATTTTTTCAGATGCTTTATTAGCAACATCTCTTACGTTTTCAGAAACGTTAGAAAACTCTTCTCTAATTTTACGTTCTATATTGTCTATATTAACAGGCTCACCCTGCATTTGTAATTTTTCTGCAGTAGTTTTAGCTTCTGGTAAAAGAATCCAAAGAATAATGTAAAGTAATACTCCAAAGCCTCCAAAAATAAATAAAGCTAAAAGCCCTAAACGAATCCAAATGGTATCTATATCTAAATAGTGTGCAATACCTGATGCTACACCACCAAGAAATTTATCATCTCCATCTCTAAATAATTTTTTTCCTGAAGAGCTGTTTCTTTGATACGAATATGAAGATTGGTCATAAGACTCTTCTGCTTCAGCATAGTCTTCTGGCTGCCCCATAATTCTAATAATATCTTCTATATCACCTTCGTTTACCACTTGTCTTGCATCTGTGATTTTTTCAGATAAAAGTTCGCTAATTCTAGCTTCTATGTCAGCAATAATCTCATTTTTTCCTTGAGGATCATCACTCAAAGATCTAGAAATAGATTCTAAATATCTTTTTAGTTTTTGATAAGCAGTTTCGTCTATATGGAAGAAAAATCCGCCTAAATTTATGTTTATAGTCTTATTCATTTGTAGTTGATTTTTTACTAGTTACTTGGTCTACTGCATTTACTAAATTGCTCCATGTTTTACTTAATTCTTTTAAAAACATACCTCCGTTTTCTGTTAAAACGTAATATTTTCTTGGTGGTCCAGAAGTCGATTCTTCCCATCTATAGGTTAATAAACCTGCGTTTTTTAAACGAGTTAGTAATGGGTAAATGGTGCCTTCTACCACAATCATTTCAGCACCTTTTAATGTCGATAATATTTCAGAAGTGTATGCATCTCCATGTTTTAAGATAGATAAAATGCAGAATTCTAAAACACCTTTTCGCATTTGTGCTTTTGTGTTTTCAATCTTCATATATTGTCATTTATTTTATAAATTTTATTGTAAGTGGGTATTTGTAATTTTCTCCTTCTTTAGCTTTTAAGCTTGCAATTATTACTAGTGCAATACCAATAACATAAATAATACCTGCAACAGAACCCAAACCTATAAAGCCAAAAAGATTCGGAAAATCTAAATCGAAACTTAAATTAAAATTTCTACTATTTAAAAAATTATTGTGTCTGCTAAATATAGAACCCAAAGCAAAAGGCACAAATATGATAGATATTAAAAATACATACAGTGTATAACTAATATTAAAATTTACAGCTTCTTTACCTTGTTCATCTAAAAACAAACTTCTGTCTTTTAAGGTTTGCCATGCAATTAAAGGCGTAATGATGTTGCCAAAAGGAAACATAAAGCCTGCAAATGCAGAAATATGAATTAAAAAAGCGTTAGTGTTTTCTCTATTTTGTTTCATAATTATTGGTTGATATAATACTTTCTTATGCAAATATATATTTTTAAGAAGGTATTATGCAATACATAGTACCTTTATTTAACATTTTATTAACATATATCTTCTTGTAAAAGTTTGTTTAAAAAGTCTTAAATTGCCAATAAAATAAAGGACTAATGAAGATTACACCTAAGAAAATTAATGNTTTCATGTTTTTTAAATTACCATTAGCTTGGTTNTCTGGTATGCGTGTAAAAAANCTAAATGAGACTACTTGCGAAGTTTTTATTAAGCATAAATGGATAAATCAAAATCCTTTTAAAAGTATGTTTTGGGCTGCACAAGGTATGGCTGCAGAAATGAGTACAGGTGTTTTAGTAATGCAAGAAATAGAAAAATCGAAACGCAATGTATCTATGTTAGTTACTCACCAAGAAGGAGATTTTTTTAAAAAAGCTACAGGTAAGATTTTATTTACATGCAAAGGAGGTAGTCAAATTAGAGAAGCCATACAGCGTTCAATAGAAACAGGAGAAGGGCAAGTCATTACACTACTTTCAGAAGGTATAAACGCAGACAATATTAAAGTGTCTAGTTTTAAATTTCAATGGAGTTTAAAAGTAAAGTAAGTGTAAATATCACTCTTTCTTTTTTTTATAAAACTAGCTACCTTTTAAAAAATTAAACTCCATATTTGATTTATTTAATGGTATTAGTATAAGCTTTTTTTTTGCTTTATAATAGAATTGTGGTAGTTGTAATTTTACAATTAAAAAAACATTCTTATATTTGGAAGATAAATTGAAAAATTTATGTAATAAAAGTTGGGGGATGATTATTACGTAATACAATTTGACTTAAGTCGTGGTTTTTTTATCACGACTTTTTTTATTTTTATTTTGTAACATTTTCAAATTTAGTTTAACTAATTAGGTAAAATAAAAAATATGAATGCACACGAAATAGATTACAAGATTTTTGGAGAAGAAATGCAATTTGTAGAAATTGAATTAGATCCGCAAGAAGGAGTAGTTGCAGAAGCTGGTACTTTTATGATGATGGATGACCAAATTAAAATGAATACTATTTTTGGAGATGGTTCAAATCAAGAAAAAGGTATTTTGGGTAAAATATTTTCTGCAGGTAAAAGAATTCTTACAGGAGAAAGTTTATTTATGACTGTTTTTACAAACGATGGTTTAGGAAAAAAACAAATTTCGTTTGCATCTCCTTATCCAGGTAAAATAATTCCTATTGACTTAACTGAGTTTGGTGGTAAGTTTATTTGCCAAAAAGATGCCTTTCTTTGTGCAGCAAAAGGGGTTTCTATTGGAATTGAATTTTCTAAAAAATTAGGAAGAGGTTTATTTGGAGGTGAAGGGTTTATTATGCAGAAAATGGAAGGTGATGGTTTAGGATTTATTCATGCTGGAGGAACTATGGCAAAAAAAGTATTACAACCTGGCGAAGTTTTAAAAGTAGATACAGGTTGCATAGTTGGTTTTACGCAAGATGTAGATTACGACATAGAATTTGTANGTGGTATAAGAAATACCNTTTTTGGAGGAGAAGGTTTATTCTTTGCTACTTTAAAAGGCCCAGGAACCGTTTATGTACAATCTTTACCATTTAGTAGNNTAGCAGGAAGAGTGTTAGCTATGGCTCCAAAAACTGGTAATGGTAGTAGAGGAGAAGGTTCTGTTTTAGGAGGTTTAGGAGATATGTTAGATGGAGATAATCGTTTTTAAAATGTAATAATTTCCAAAAAAAATCCCAAAAATATGTTTGGGATTTTTTTTTATTCTTCCATAGAATGATAGACGTTTTGTACATCATCATCTTCTTCTAAACGTTCTAGAAGCTTATTTACATCTTCTTGTTGTTCTTCTGTTAATTTAGTGGTAGTTGTAGGTATTCTTTCGAAACCTGAAGATAAAATCTCGATATTATGTTCTTCAAAATAGCTTTGNAAAGCGCCAAATTGTTCAAAAGGAGCATAGATAATAACACCTTCTTCATCATCAAANACTTCTTCTACTTCAAAATCTATTAACTCTAGTTCTAGCATTTCTAAATCTTCGATATTATCTTTCTTTAAAGTAAAATTACAGGTATGATCAAACATAAAAACTACAGAACCAGANGTACCTAAATTACCATCACATTTATTAAATGCAGCTCTAACATTAGCCACTGTTCTGTTATTGTTGTCTGTNGCTGTTTCTACAATAATAGCTATACCATGTGGTGCATAACCTTCAAACAAGGTTTCTTTGTAGTTAGCAGTATCTTTATCTGATGCTTTTTTAATCGCTCTCTCTACATTGTCTTTTGGCATGTTTGCAGCCTTCGCATTCTGTATAACAGCTCTTAAACGTGAGTTTGTATCAGGATTTGGACCACCTTCTTTTACAGCCATTACAATATCTTTACCAATTCTAGTAAAGGTTTTTGCCATTGCTGACCAACGTTTCATCTTTCTTGCTTTCCTAAACTCAAATGCTCTACCCATTTCTGTTGACTTTTTTTAAATGCTCACAAATGTAAAAATTAGTAATAAGTTTTACAATTTTAAAATTTCTGATTTATAAATTTAATTCATTTAGCAATTGATACGATTGTTTGGCAATCTCAATTTCTTCGTTTGTTGGGATAACCAAAACTTTTACCTTAGCGTTTTTAGATTGTATTTCTCTTATTTCTGAAGCGCGTATTTCGTTTTTCTCATCATCTAAATCTATACCTAAAAAATCTAAATCTGTACAGGCAAGTTTTCTCATTAATGCTGAATTCTCTCCAATTCCTGCTGTAAAAACAATAGCATCTAAACCATTTAAAATACTGGTATATGCACCTATGTATTTTTTAATTCTATAGGCAGATAATGCTAATGCATGTGTACAGTTTATGTCTCCATGTGCTGCTTTTTCAGAAATTTCTCTTAAATCAGAATAACCAGTTAAGCCTAACATGCCAGATTCTTTATTTAATAAGTTGGCAACTTCTTCTGCAGTTTTATTTAATTTTTTCATGAAAAAGAAAATAACAGATTGGTCTATATCTCCAGATCTAGTTCCCATAACTAAACCATTCATAGGTCCAAATCCAAGAGAGTTTTCAATACTTTTTCCTTCTTTAATGGCAGACATGCTGCAACCATTTCCTAAATGAATGGTAATTATTTTTTTTGCCTTTTCTTTTCCTAANAACTCAATNGCTTTTTCAGAAACATATTTATGACTGGTGCCATGAAAACCATAAGCTCTGATATGCTGTTCTTTTAAATACTCATTTTTTATTGCATATTGATAAGCTACTTTTGGCATAGTTTGATGAAATGCAGTATCAAAAATGGCAATTTGTTTTGCTGATGTAAATATAGTTTCTGCTATTTCTATACCTGTTAAGTTTGCAGGATTATGCAAAGGAGCTAAATCAAATAAACTACGAATACTGTCTTTAACTTCTTGAGTAACTATAGTTGGTTTTGCAAATTTACTTCCTCCATGAACCACTCTATGTCCTACTGCTTTTATCTCATCAACTGTTTGTAAAACGCCTAATTTATGCTCAAGTAAAGTCTTACTTATTTTTTTTAATCCATCTTTATGTGTTACTATGGGTAAGACTTCAGTAGATTTATCACCATTTTTTTCATGAGTAAAAATAGCATCAGTAAAACCAATTCTTTCTATTAATCCTACACATTTTACTTGTTGAGAAGGCATTTCTATCACCTGATATTTTAATGACGAAGAACCTGCATTTAATACTAAAATTTTCATATTAATTTTGATTTGCTTGAATTGCTGTGATTAATACAGTATTAAAAATATCATCTACAGTACANCCTCTACTTAAATCGTTAACAGGTTTGTTTAAACCTTGCAACATAGGTCCAATAGCTAAGGCTCCAGTTTCTCTTTGTATGGCTTTATATGTATTGTTACCTGTATTTAAATCAGGAAAAATTAATACAGATGCTTGACCTGCAACTTCAGAATCTGGCATTTTAGTTTTAGCAACAGACATATCTACTGCTGCATCATATTGTATAGGTCCTTCTATCTTTAAATCAGGATTTTTTGTTTTTACAATTTCTGTAGCTCTTCTTACTTTTTCTACCTCTTCTCCTTTTCCAGAAGTTCCAGAAGAATAAGATAACATGGCCACTTTTGGGTCTACACCAAAAGCAGCAGCAGAAGCAGCAGAAGATAAAGCAATTTCTGCTAATTGTTCTGCATTTGGGTTTGGGTTTACTGCACAATCTCCCATAACAGAAACGCGATCTGATAAACACATAAAAAATACAGATGATACAACAGATACCCCAGGTTTTGTTTTTATAATTTGTAAGGCTGGTTTAATAGTGTGCATNGTTGTATGNACAGCACCAGAAACCATACCATCTGCTAAACCATTGTAAATCATTAACGTTCCANAGTAAGAAACATCTCTGGTTAAATCATAAGCTGTGGTTTCTGTCATCCCTTTGTGTTTTCTAGCTTCAAATAAGCTTTTTCCAAAGGATGAATTATACTGAGAATCTTCTGGGTTTAAAACCTTAATTTTATTAAAATCAATCTGAACACCTAGTTGATTTGCTTTTGTTTGAATGTCTTTTTTATNACCTAAAAGTGTTAANTCTACAATATCTAACAATTGTANACGAGCTGCTGCTTTAATAATTCTTTCGTCATTTCCTTCTGGTAATACAATATGTTTTCTATGAAGCCTTGCTTTTTGCAACAAGTTGTATTGAAACATACTAGGGGTTATTTTATCAGAATTAAAATTGGTAAATATGTTAGTTAAGCCTTCTTGGTTTACATACTTGTCAAAAGTATCTAAGGCTAAAACTATTTTTTGATTATTATTTGCGTAAATTTTTGGTTTTACTGCTCCAATTCTGTTAGAAACTCCAAATGTGCCACCATCAACTGAAATAATTGGTATGGTAGATTGTACACCTTCTATTAATTTTAATATAGAATCTTCAGGAATTAAATTACCTGTTAAAATGATTCCTGAAATTTTTGGATAATTGCTAGAAGCGTTAGCTTGTAATGCACCTAAGATAATATCTGCTCTATCTCCTGGAGTTATTACCAATGCATTTTCTTTAATACGAGTTAAGTAATTTCTTAACTGCATTGCACCAGTACTATAACTACCTATTGAATTGTTTAAAAATTGTTCTCCAAATAAAACCTTACCTTCTAAAGTATCTACAACTTCTTTTACTGTTGGATAAGCTAATAAGTTTATTTTCGGAATTACATCTATCTGTATTGATGTTGGAATAGATTTAATCAATTCTTCTCTAACATAATCTATTTCGTCATTTTCAATTTTATTGGCAATAAGCCCAATAACATCTACTTCTTTGCTAATAAATGAGTTATACGTAATTTGCATGGTATTGATAAAATCTTTTTTCTTTTTACCATTACCAGCACCAACAATTAACACAGGGATACCTAAATTTTTAGCAACCATTAAGTTTACATCTACTTCTGTAAACCCTCCTTCACCAGAAAAATCTGTTCCTTCTACTAAAACATAATCGTATTTTTCTTCTAACTCTTTATATTTTTTTATGATGTTGTGTATAACATCATCTTCTTTACCCTCACTTAACAATTCAACTATTTCATGTTGTTCATAAGCATAACAATCATTATGTTTTAAGTCTAAATCAAAAAATGAAATGGCTGTATTTATATGATTGTCTACCTGATTGTTTTTTTTGTTGATGATNGGTCTAAAATAGCCAACCTTAGAAGATTTTGTAAGCATCATTCTTAAAATACCTAGAGATATTAAAGATTTTCCACTATCAGATTCTATGGTTGTAATGTAAATTGACTTACTCATTTGTGTTGAATTTTATGCAAAAATAAGTGATAAAAAAATGNCCAAAAGTGATTTTGGTCATAATTAAATTATAGTAAATTAATAATGATGAGAAAACATGGCTTTATGGCCTTTTTTTAATGTTGCTTTAGCTCTTTTATGATTTTCTTCAAATGTCTTTAAATCTGTAAATTTACATATACCATAAGAGTAATGATACTTTAGTATTTCTAAATCTATTTCTGTTATTTTTTTATTTGATGCATACTTGTAAGAAAGTAAAGCTTCTTTGTCTAATAATCTAGTACTGCTAAAATAGCCTAGACTTCTAAAAAAATTATTTTTAGCAAGTTCGATTGCTTTATCTAGACTTTTATATTTTCTCAAGTCTATTTGTAAACGACAGTTGTTTAATTCTCCTTTATTATTCCAATACGTGTAATAACCAATAATAGAATCTTTAATTTTAGGTTCGTATTTAAAATTATTTTTATCATCTAATTGATAAATGATGTAATTAGAGTCTTCTATGTTTTTTACCACGCTAATTTTTAAAGAATCAACTTCTTTGCTTAAAGTTTTACTAAATTTAATTAAAGATTTTTTTATTTTCTTATCTGTTTTTTTTGGAAAAAATATTTTGATTTCATCTTTCCAAAGCTTCATTTTAGTTTTAAATTTTGCTTGAGGTTTGATGTACTTCATGTAAACCACATCTTTATAAATTTCTAAAAATGTAGAATCTTTTTCTTCGTAAGGAACAGAAATTCTATTTAAAAACTCTTCATTATCAATTAAAATAAGAGTGTCGTTTTCAAAAATTTGGTAATTTCCTTTTACAAATTCAATAGGTTTGTTAGGGTATTTTTTCTTGTAATCAGAAATTTTTAGGTAGACTCTTTTTCTAGTTTTTCTTTCAATTTTTTGGCTATTTAAACTAAAAGTAAAGCCTATAAAAATTAGTAAAACTAAGGGGAATTTCTTTTTCATAACACTAAGTAAATTTTAAACTTGTAAAACTCCTAAATTAAATTTCTTTTCTATAGGAGCATGGTTGGCTGCTTCAATTCCCATAGAAATCCAAGTTCTGGTATCTAAAGGATTGATAACTGCATCTGTCCATATTCTTGCTGCAGCATAATAAGGTGATATTTGCTTATCATACCTAGATTTTATTTTATCAAATAATTCAGCTTCTTTTTCAGGAGTAATTGCTGTGCCTTTCTTTTTAAGTGAGGCGGTTTCTATTTGTAATAAAACTTTTGCAGCAGAATTACCACTCATAACAGCTAGCTCAGCACTTGGCCAAGCAACAATTAGCCTTGGGTCATAAGCTTTACCACACATGGCATAATTACCTGCTCCATAAGAATTACCAATAACAACAGTAAATTTAGGCACAACAGAATTACTAACAGCATTCACCATTTTTGCACCATCTTTAATAATTCCTCCATGTTCGGATTTACTACCAACCATAAAGCCAGTTACATCTTGTAAAAACACTAAAGGNATTTTTTTCTGGTTACAATTGGCAATAAAACGTGTTGCTTTGTCTGCAGAATCGTTATAAATTACGCCACCAAATTGCATTTCTGTAGGTTTGGTTTTAGATGCTGTAGTTTTTACTAATTTACGCTGATTAGCAACTATACCAACAGCCCAACCATCAATTCTGGCATAACCTGTTAAAATGGTTTGTCCATAACCTTCTTTATATTGTTCAAATTCTGAATTATCTACCAAACGCTTTATNATTTCTAACATGTCATATTGCGCATTTCGCTCTTTAGGTAAAATACCAAAAATATCTTCTTCTTTTTCTTTTGGTGGTAATGCTTCTTTTCTATTGAAACCAGCTTTGTCAAAATCACCAATTTTATCTACAATATTTTTAATAGTATCTAAGGCATGCTTATCGTCTTTGGCTTTGTAATCTGTTACTCCAGAAACTTCACAATGTGTGGTTGCTCCTCCAAGAGTTTCGTTATCAATACTTTCGCCAATGGCAGCTTTTACTAAATAACTTCCTGCTAAAAATATACTTCCTGTTTTATCTACAATTAGCGCTTCATCACTCATAATAGGCAGCTTCATCACTCATAATAGGTAAATACGCTCCACCAGCAACACAACTACCCATAACTGCAGATATTTGGGTAATACCCATAGCACTCATTACTGCATTATTTCTAAAAATGCGTCCAAAATGTTCTTTATCAGGGAATATTTCATCTTGCATTGGCAGGTAAACACCTGCAGAATCTACCAAATAAATAATGGGTAATTTATTTTCTATGGCAATTTCTTGAGCTCTTAAATTCTTTTTTCCAGTAATAGGAAACCAAGCACCTGCTTTTACAGTAGCATCATTTGCCACCACAATACATTGCTTGCCTTTTATGTAGCCAATTTTTACAACTACACCTCCAGAAGGACATCCACCATGTTCTGCGTACATGTCTTCACCAGCAAAAGCTCCAATTTCTATAGATTTTGATTTGGCATCTAAAAGATAATCAATTCGCTCACGAGCTGTCATCTTTCCTTTTTCATGATGTTTATCTATTCTTTTTTGTCCTCCACCTAATTTTACTTTAGCGAATTTTCTCTTTAAATCTGAAACTAAAAGTTTGTTGTAATCTTCGTTTTTGTTGAAGTTTATGTCCATAAAAATAGTGTATAATAAGTCTTGTAAAAATAAGAAAATTTAATGGTAAGATGCTATAATTTCATCAACTGTATTTGCAATTTCTTTGTGTCTATTTATCTTTTCTAATTTAGTTGGTTTAGCAGCTCTTTCAGTACAATTTTTTACACTACAAGTTTCACAAGTAACACCAACTGTTCTTTTGGTAAAAGTGTCTTCTTTTAAAAATTGTAATTTTTTCTTTAAGTGGTTAGATAAAAGCATGCCAATGCTTACACTTCTTTGTATGTCTTTTTTAAAAGGATCTGAAGTTGCTGATGAAAGTACTAGATATTCGTTGTTTTCATTTTCGTATGAAGAAATTTGTATACCAAATGTGGCTCTTTTTTTAGATGATTTTTTAAAATCTTCTATAGTTTTTATAGAAATCCATCTTCTACAATAGTGCTCGTGATTTCTATTTGCATGAGGTGCTTGTTGTTGCGTTATATGTAATTCTTTACTCAATCTAAAATTTTCTGAATTTTGATTATGCGTAAAACGCAGAAAGAAGAGGTTTTTTATATTAAAATATTTAGGTAATATGTTTGTTAGTCTTTGATAAAAAGTTTCTTGAGAACAATTAAACTGTTTTATGATTTTGTGTAGATGCAAAGAATTCCATGTTTTTTCTGCAAATAGATCTGTAAGTTTTTGTGTAATAATTGTTCTTGGTATAATTAAAGCTCCTGCAAAATAAGAGGCAATAAAATTATGTAAAACTTGGTCAAAACTTTCGAACTTAATCCATGGAAAAGTATAAAGTCTATCTTCTATGTTTAGAAAATTATAGGCAATTTCTTTAGCATAAATAAAGGTTTTTTGTGCTTCAGAAATATCTTTATCAATTAATAGAATTTTCTTTTTTGGAATAAAAATGTTTCTTAATTCATCTAGATTTTTATGTTTAGAGAGTTCGTCTTCATTTATAGTGTAGCCAAATTCTTCTATTAAAATTTCTTCTAGTTCAGAAGAGGTAATTTTTTTTGTAGTGTCAATTTGATACGATTTTGCAAATCGTTCTGCATCTGCTTCTATATCTTCAAAATAATTATTATGAGCTTCTTGATAACTTCTTAAAGAGGCAAGAAAAAAACTTTCTCGTGTTAAATTATAGTTTTGAGCAATTTTTATAATAGTACTAATAAATGCATTAACCTTTGCTGGGGCATTTGCGACAATATCTATCAGTACATTTTCTTTAATACCAAATAAATCTAAAGGAATCTCTTTTAAAATTTTAGATTGTAATATTTCTCCAACAGGAGCCAAGTTTTTATCAAGTTTTAACGATACAAAATGATCATAAGGTACTTCTAAGTGTTCAGCCAATAAGACAATCTTATCAGGTTTGGGATATTTTTTACCTTTTTCTATTTCGTTTAAATAAGATTTAGAAAGCCCTGTAAGTTTAGCTAAACCAAATAAAGACAATTTTTTGTCTGTTCTAATCTGTTTAAGCTTTAAACCAAATATTAAACGTATGTACTCGTCTTCTATAACCATAAAACAAAGGTAAATATTTTAAAGCGAATATAAGAAAATTAATATTTTTTATAAAAATAGCGAACGTTCGCTTGTAGAGAATAAAATTATTTTATATACTTGCATAGTAGAAATTTAAAAAATAAAAAATATGGCTATTTCACTNATGACAAAAGAAATTGTTTTTAAAGGATTTGATAAAAATGAATTTAAAGAGATTTTGACTCCAGAAGCTTGTCAATTTTTAATAGAATTACAAGAAAGATTTAATGAAAAAAGAATAAAACTATTAGAACATAGAGAGGTGGAGCAAGCTTTTTTTGATGCTGGTAATTTTCCGAGTTTTCCAGAAGAAACTAAAGATATTAGAGATTCTAATTGGGTTTGTGCAGAATTACCTAAAGATTTGTTAGATAGAAGAGTTGAGATTACTGGTCCTGTAGATCGTAAAATGGTAATTAATGCGCTTAATTCTGGTGCAAAAACTTTTATGGCAGATTTTGAGGATAGCAACTCACCATCAATACAAAATGTTTTACAGGGTCAAATAAATTTAAGAGATGCTGTAAATGGTACTATTACATATTATAATTCTACAAAAAATAAAGAATACAAACTTAATGAAGAGGTTGCAACTTTATTAGTAAGACCTAGAGGATGGCACCTAAATGAAAAACACTTTACTTTAAATGGAGTTGAGCTTTCTGCTTCTTTAGTAGATTTTGGATTGTACTTTTTTCATAATATAAAATCACTTCAAAAAAAGGGTTCTGCAACCTATTTTTACTTACCAAAATTAGAACATTATTTAGAAGCAAGATTGTGGAATGACGTTTTTGTATTTGCGCAAGAATATTTAGGGGTTCCTCAAAAAACAATAAAAGCAACTGTTTTAATAGAAACCATTACTGCTAGTTTTCAACTAGATGAAATTATTTATGAATTAAGAAATCATATGGCTGGTTTAAATTGTGGAAGATGGGATTATATTTTTTCTTACATCAAAAAATTTAGAAATCATAAAAACTTTATGGTGCCTAATAGAGATGAAATCACCATGAATTCGCCATTTATGAAAGCATATTCTTTACGAGTAATTCAAAGATGTCATAAAAGAGGGGTTCATGCCATGGGTGGTATGGCTGCACAAATTCCGATTAAAGGAGATGACATGGCTAACGATTTGGCCTTTGCAAAAGTAGTTTCTGATAAAGAAAATGAAGTAAAAAATGGACATGATGGAACTTGGGTTGCACATCCAGGTTTGGTTTCTGTTGCTATGGATGTTTTTAACAAGCATATGATTACTAAAAATCAATTACACATTAAAAGATATGATATTAATGTTGGAGTTAATGATTTGGTAGAATTACCTAAAGGATCTATTACAGAAAACGGAATTCGTAAAAATATAAATGTAGGTATTTTATACATAGAAAGCTGGTTAAGAGGTAATGGAGCAGCTGCACTATACAATTTAATGGAAGATGCTGCAACAGCAGAGATTTCAAGAACACAAGTATGGCTTTGGTT
>JGI26084J50262_1000476_pt1 | contig 23032 bp, 18 predicted proteins | sample SaaInl6LU_22_DNA_FD_50262 | JGI IMG/M metagenome (IMG submission 50262) | reverse complement strand
TGGATAATTCTTTGACTCCTATTTTAAAGGTGTCGTTTATTTTTTGAACTGCACTGTTCAGGAGATCGCTCTCTGGACTAGTGACTCCAAAATCTCGCATGCGAAAAGGAGGTAGAATTTGACACTTATAGGGAGCTTCAGAAGGGAGTTTGTCGAAGTTGACCAGTACAATGGGAACGAGAAGGGGTTGCTGTTTGAGACTACTTGCCAATTTAAAAATACCTTTTAGAAAGGGTCCCGGCGATTCATCTGTGTAATAGGAAGCACCTTCTGGGCTAAACACCAAATTGATATTGTTTTCTAACGCNGCTGCAGCTTGTAGATAAAATTGTTTATTCGCTTTTTTTATCTCTTTTTTAGTAAGCTCTTTTGGAATAAAGTTGTTTGCATAGACACGGATGTATCCAAACTTATCGTAATAGTTTCTGTGATTTTCTTCATCTGGCAACGAATAGCGAACCACCCGAGTCCCCGGATTTTTGTAGTATTTTTCTAGAATTGAACTACTAATAAAGTGACTGTCCAAGGTAATTTGAAAATCTTCAGCTACAGTAAAAAAGGGATGGTTACGAAGGTGNTTATAAATGAAAATCACCCCTTGTTCAGAAGGCAAGTTTTCTGAGCCTTTGATTTCTACTCTGACAGAAGAGAAGGCTTGTTGTACTTGTTTAGCGCTAAGCGTACGCATTTCATTGGAAGGAATTTCTTTAGGAGCACGAACAATTTCGTTAAAGCTGTTGCGCAATGCTTCCAAGAACCTACTGTCTGGATTCATTAAATCGTGGCTAAAGTTGATAATAACGCTTTTACGTGTTCAATATCTTCAATGTAATACTTCGCCTCCGTTTTTTTTCTACCCACCTTAATAGTCCTAGTATGACTGGGTAAGCTCGTAAACATATTCTCGTCTGTGACATCGTCTCCAGCGCATAGAATAAAATCATAGTTTTTGTTTGAAACTAAGTCCGAAACAGCAGTCCCCTTGGTTATTTGACTGTTTACTACTTCTAGTGCTTTGTCCATATCCATAATGCTAAGTTTATCTGAAATTAGACTTGCTAGTACTGTTTTCAGTTCTACTACACGTTCGGCAGCTAGTTCGGGATCCGTTTTTCTGTAGTGCCACACTAAGCTATTGGTTTTTTCTTCAATAAAAGTACCTGGTGTTCGATCTGTAAACGCTTCCATAATAGGTAGTAGATCTTTTTTCCACGTATTATCTGCGCTTCCATTGGCAATCCATTTTTGCTTGGGTTGTTTTACAAAGTACCCGTGTTCTGCCACTAGGGTAAGTTGAAGAGGGCCAAACCATTTTTCTAAAAAGACCTTGTCACGACCACTTACAATGGCAACATCCGTGTTGGGAAGTGATGTCAATTGGGTAAGCGTCTTCAAAAGCGAGTCATCTGGAACTGCTCTATCAGGGTTTTGATGGAAGCCTACTAAAGTTCCGTCATAGTCTAACAACAGCATTTTTTTGTCCGCCTGCTTGAAGGATTCTGCCATTGATGTAATCCGTTGCGTATTCAACTTTTGAACGCCTACTTCTTCTTTTGGTTCTACTTTTACTTCCAGCGCATCCATAAATTCTTTTGCCCAGTAGTTTACTGTATACCTACTGAGTCTTTTTTGCATACTGCTGTTGCGCTTTTTTTGCTCTTCAACAGGCATCACAATCGCTTTTTGTATCGCATCTGCCATAGCATTTCGGTCAAAGGGATTCACCAAAATCGCTTCGTATAGCTCCTTAGAGGCCCCTGCCATTTCACTTAAAATAAGGACGCCGTCCCCTTTGACACGAGTCGCTACATATTCTTTTGCCACCAAATTCATCCCATCCCGAACGGGGGTTATCATTGCAATATCAGAAGTCATATAAAGGTCTATTAGATCATCAAAATCCATTGCGCGGTAGTAATACCAAATCGGTGTCCAGTTGACTGTTGCATACTTTCCATTGATACGACCCACCACTTCGTCAGTTTCTTTTTTTAATCGTTTGTATTCAGGAACATCAGAACGAGAGGGAACGGTAAGCATTACTAAACGAACCTTCTCTAAATATTCGGGGTATTTATCTAAAAACAGGTCAAAGGCCTTGATGCGATTTATTACCCCTTTGGTGTAGTCTAAACGGTCAATAGATAAAATGAGCTTGCTGTCGTCTGTACTCTTTAGGTGTACATCCAGTTGAATTTTCAATTCAGACTTTTCGGTCTGTTTTTGCGCCAAATGTGTTTGAGCTGCGTCATTAAATTTGGNGTAATCAATTCCCATAGGGAAGGTATCCACAACCACTTCTCTACTGCCAACAGTGACTCTGTTAAACTGAACGTTTTTTCGTAAAATNCGTTTTGCCGAACTTAAAAAATGACGCTCATAATCATAGGTGTGAAAACCGATGAGATCCGCTCCCAAAACCCCTTCTAGTAAAGGCTCTCGCCAAGGGAAAATTCTGAAAATTTCAAATGAGGGGAACGGGATGTGTAGGAAAAACCCTATTGTAACGTCAGGACAGGCATCTCGTATCATCTTTGGGCATAACATGAGTTGGTAGTCTTGAATCCAAACCGTATCTCCAGGCTCAATTCGATCAATAACAGCTTTGCTAAATTTCTCATTGACTTCTACATAAGAGTCCCAGTGCGCCTTGTTAAAAATAGAAAACTCGATAAAGTAGTGAAACAGTGGCCACAAACACTTGTTTGGGAGCCCGTAATAAAAATCGTCAATCTCTTCAGTACTTAAACTAACGGGACAATAATTATTTTCGGTTAACGAGTCTTTTAGTGGTTCCCATTCAGATTCATCAAGTGTGTCGCTTCCTATTCCAGGCCACCCTACCCAAAGCGAATTTTTGTTTTTGTGTACCGAATGTAGTCCCGTAGCTAATCCCCCACTAGTGGGGGTAAATTCGAAAGAATTTTCTACTTTCGTTATTCGAATTGGTAGCCTGTTTGAAACGATTATAGTCTTTCCCATTTGTACTATTTTTAACTGCGAATTACAATTTTATGGCAAAAATTTCATTTACTCCACCTGCCCCCACATTAAACTTCGGTATTATTGGAAATTGTAAATCTGCGGCACTTATAAATGAGGATTCTTCAATTGATTGGTGTTGTTTGCCACAATTTGATTCCCCGTCTGTGTTTGGTAAAGTTATTGATGAAAATATAGGAGGGCACTTTAAAATCGAATGTGATACGAGTTATCACATTACACAAACATACATAAAAAATACGGCGATACTTTGTACACGCTTTGAAAACGACAACAATGCCTTTGAGGTGCTTGATTTTATGCCTCGTTTTCAGAAAGACAATGGTTCCTATCATGCCCCTCCTGAGCTCAGCCGTATACTGAGACACGTGAAAGGAAAACCTAGCTGCAGGATCATTTACAATCCAAAACTGGAGTACGCTCTTGGTGAAACAAAAAGCTATATAAAGAAAAATTTCATCATAAGTATTGTTGACGATGTCAACTACGACACCTTGTTTTTATATAGCAATTTAGATTATGAAGCGATTTTAGCAGGAACTGAAATGAGTATCACAGGAGAGCATTTTATGACCATTTCCTACAATGAAAAACTCAATACTCCCTCACTTGAAAATTCGCTTTTGACGTTTGAGAAAACAAAAGTGTACTGGTTAAACTGGTGTCACAAGACACCTTCTTTCAAGAATTATAACGATCAGATTTTAAGAAGTGCTATGACGCTGAAGCTACTGACTTTCGAAAAGACAGGAGCGGTTTTGGCAGCGGCCACCACGTCACTTCCAGAAACCATTGGAGAGGTGCGAAATTGGGATTACCGCTTTTGTTGGATTAGAGATGCCTCGATGGTGATCAAAGTAATTGCCAAACTGGGGCATGTACAAATTGTCAAAAACTTTATCCGATACATTATTGACCTCATTCCAGACAAAAACGAGAAACTCCAAATCATGTATGGCATTAGTGGCGAGAAAATACTCACAGAGAAAACCTTAGACCACNTGGATGGGTTCAAAGGATCCAAGCCTGTACGTGTTGGAAATGCGGCCTATGTGCAAAAGCAAAACGACATTTATGGNATTCTGATGGATGTAATTCATTATCAAATGGAGCAATTCTCAGATAAAAAGGACGAATATGAAGAGCTTTGGTCAATTGTTAAGTCCATAGTNTGGGTGGTTAAAAACAATTGGAAACTNGCAGACAAAGGGATTTGGGAGTTTCGACACGAAGACAGACATTTTACATTTTCCAAATTACTTTGTTGGGTTGCTGTGGACCGTGCGATTAAAATTTCGACTCTAGTCCACGCAGACAAATCAGTAGAAAAATGGGAAACACTCCGCGATGAAATTTATGACGATATTATGGAGCATGCCTGGAGCGAAACAAAACAGGCATTCACACAGTCCTATCATTCGGAGCACCTTGATGCTTCTGTACTTCTTATGGAATACTATGGGTTTATTGATGCGAAAAACCCAAAATTCGTTAAAACGGTAAAAGCTATTGAATCAGAATTAATGCACGAAGGACTTTTATATCGCTATAAAAATGAAGATGACTTTGGATTGCCAAGCTCCTCGTTTACCGTGTGTACCTTCTGGTTTATCAATAGCTTATTTAAAATTGGCGAAGAAGAAAAATCCAAGAAACTATTCGATGAGTTATTGTCCTACAGCAATCATTTGGGCTTATTTAGCGAAGACATCGATTTCTCTTCAAAGCAATTGTTAGGAAATTTCCCACAAGCCTACTCACACCTGGCACTTATTGATAATGCATTGAATTTTAATGAAACAACTCCTGCGAGTAAAATGCCGAAACCTTCATTGAAGTTGAAAGTCTCTTGAGAAGACGTCATAGGCTGCGTTGATATTCTAAGTCTACCCTAGGGAGTCCTATCTTTAGCTAATTCAGACACTCTTTAGACTTTTCTTAAAAAGATGTAGCTTTGGGAAAAACACTGTTATGAGAATTTTCCTTTTGATATTCCTGGCGACGACTTCTTTGGTAAGCCAAGACTATTTTACTGAGCGGTATCAACCTTTTCAACCTTCTATTCCTTCTCCAGAAACCTTTTTGGAATACGAGATTGGCTCGCAGCACACCCGACACGATCAGATTGTGGCCTACTTACAANAANTGGCAGCGGTGTCAGACCAAGCAGAAATCACCTATTATGGAAAGACACACGAAGGGAGAAAACTCACCTTATTGATTGTGAGCACTTCGGAGAATTTAGCACAACTGGAAAGCATACAAAAACAGCATCTAGATTATGCAGAAGGGAGGTTGGAGACCCGACCCGACATTCCAGCGATTATCAATTTGGCATACAACGTTCACGGAAATGAACCTTCCAGCTCGGAGGCGGCATTGCTTGCAGCCTACACATTAGTAGCTTCAGAAGACCCACAGATTCAGTCCTTTCGAGAAAATGCAATTATTTTTATCGACCCTACCATCAATCCCGATGGAAGAGACCGCCATACACAATGGGCCAACACCTACAAAGGAAACCCCTTAGTTTCAGATCCGCTAGATGCCGAACACAACGAAGCATGGCCCCGCGGGAGAACCAACCATTATTGGTTTGACTTAAACCGAGATTGGCTACTGGCAATTAACCCTGAAAGCCAAGGAAAATTAAACTGGTACCATCAGTGGTATCCCAATGTGGTAACCGATTTTCACGAAATGGGAACTCAAAGCACCTATTTCTTTGAACCGATGAAAGTCAATGGATCCAAAGACCCCATTATGCCAAAAGACAATTATATCAAGTTGAACGACCTTTTTGCAACGTATTTTTCGGAAAATCTAGACAGTATTGGATCGTTGTATTTTACCAAAGAAGTTTTTGATGGAACTTATCCGGGCTATGGTTCCTCGTATCCCGATTTACAGGGAGGACTGGGATTACTTTTTGAACAAGCCAGTTCCAGAGGGTTAAAGCAAAAAACAGCTTATGGGGAGATTACCTTTCCCTTTACGATACGTAATCAGTTTGTATCTAGTTTAGCCACCGTTCAGGCCGCTGTAGAAAACAAAGCGTTACTCCGAGACTATCAAAAAGCATTTTTTGAAAGCGCCTTAACCCGCAGCAAACGAAGCAAAATCAAAGCCTATAATTTTACAGAAACCGATCAAAATAGAACTCGCGCCTTTTTAGACAAACTGATTCGTCACCGTGTAGAGGTCCTAAAAACCGGAACCCACAGTTATAGCGTTCCCACCGAACAACCCCAGTACAGGATGGTACAAACTTTCTTTGAGACCTACGACACCTATCGGGATAGTGTCTACTACGATGCCTCTGCCTGGTCTGTAGCGAATTTTTACAACATCAAATACAAGACAGCTTTAAAAACACCATCGGGCACTCCGGTAGCACTAGAGGATTTGATCCAACTCCAACCCCTACAAAAGTCTAATTATGCTTATGTTGTAGAGAGCAAGGACTATCACATTCCTGCACTGACCTATTACNTNCAGGATCAAGGAATCACAGTAGCCTCTGCTTTNAAACCTTTTGGCACTAAAGAGAAAGGACTGTTTTCTTTTGGAAGTCTTGTCATTCCTGTAGCTCCGCAGAAAAAATCAGCAGAAGAGGTGTATGAAATTTTAAGTCAAGCCCAAGATCAATTCAACATTCAAATTCAAGACGTATCCACNGGGTTCAGCTCGAGTGGGGTAGATCTAGGAAGTCGCTACATTNAACCGCTAAAACAACCCAAAGCAGTATTGCTCATCGGCGACGGGGTTCGTTCGTATGAAGCAGGAGAGGTCTGGCACCTTCTGGATACCCGAGTGGGAATGCCTATCACCAAAGTCCATCAAAATGATTTTAGTAAAGTCCCACTAGACCAATACAACACCCTAGTATTAGTTTCAGGAAACTACAAATGGGACGAAAAAACTACTGAAAAATTAAAAACCTGGGTTGCCAAAGGCAATACAATTGTTGCAAAGGGCACTGCAACCACGGCATTGATCAAACATAAAATCGTCCAAGAACACTTAGTCACCCAACCTAAAGATTCTTTAAAGAAAACGATTCAGCGACCTTACGAGGAGGCACCGGAAAATTTGGGGAGAGAACAGTTAGGGGGTGTTTTTATCAAAGGAATCATCGATCCTTCTCATCCCTTGGGATTTGGCTACACAGCTAAAGAGGTGAGTTTATACAAAAACAATTTAGTTTGGTTACAACCTAGTAAAAGCGAATACGGAACACCAGTTGTTTATGACAAAAACCCTCATGTAGATGGATATATCTCCCAAAACATACGGAAACAATTCTTACCCAAAGCGGCTCCCGTTGTGGTCAGTAGCCTTGGAAAAGGAAGAGTGGTGCTCTTTGCTGAAAACCCCAACTTTAGAGGGACAGCCTATGGGACCAACAGGATGTTTCTCAATGCCTTGTTTTTAGGGAATCACATTTCCGTTCCCAAATCGTCAAACTAAGGGGTTAAAATCGTTTTTTTATAAGTCACCGATTTGATTTTTTCTTTGGTATAATAGACCGGAAAGTAATGGTCTTCCGCCCAGTCTTTAAAAAGATTGCTGTAAAAAGGACTTTCAGGGTCACCAGATTGTCCGGGAGCATTGGTCCCTACTGCAGCATCCCAATCTCCTGTGTTAACGATCATCCGAAAACTGGCACCACTGCTTTGCCGGTAATTGCCCCCTGTGGATCCTGGGGTGTAGGCATTTCCTCCTCTCGGTAGGGGTCCTAGATTAAGCTTTTTTGCAGTTTCCGAATTGGCTGCACTTCCCAAAGGATGTGTAAGGGCAGTATGCTTGTTATTCGCTTGACCGTACTGCCATTTTTCAGGCTGAGCTCCTAGTCGAGTTTTTAGGTCTGCAACAGCAGCTTGAAAAGTAGTTTGTAAAAAAACATCTCGTTCTGTAATAGTTCTAAACATTGTTCCCGGTGTTTCGATCCAATCCAAAATCCGTTTCAACTGAAGCGAAGAGAGATAAGGTTTTGCAACTTCAGGAATAAATTTAGCACTTGCATGTCGAATAATTTCTTTTTCCCAAGCGTTGTAAATCGCTGCAGCGATAGAGTTGGGCTCTAATTTAAAATCCCAACGCATTACTTTTGTTTTAAGCGCCTCTTCACTGGGGCTTAAAGAACTAGTTTCAAGTAAGGGAATCAAAGTACGTGCAGGAAGCGAGGTCACATCTACTTGGAGTGCTTTCATGTCGTTCATTGTAAAATCATTTCGGGAGCCCAACACTTCATCAATTCGTTCTCCACGGTAGGGATCGGACCAGGAATATCCAATGGCATCCCAACGCGTATAATCCGCTGGGGTCACGTTTTGGTTTGCAGTGGCGATATATCCTTTTTCTGGGTTGGCGGCATTGGGTTTTTCTAGTATGGGTAGATAGCCGTCCCACTCATAACGACCGTCCCCCAACACGGGAACCAATCCGCTAAAGTTTTTTCTAACCGGGGCAATTCCAACTGCTTGCCATCCGATGTTGCCTTGCTGATCTGCCCAAATCATATTTTCTCCCGGAATGTTACTGTAGGAACAGGCGTCTCTAAACTCCTCCCAAGTTTTGGCCTGATCCATCCGTAGAGACGCAAGATAGGGAGACCCGCCAGGCTCCAACCAAGCGCAACGAACCGCATAGGCTTTTAAGGCTTTTTTGTTTAGATAGGTCACCGGTCCGTGATGACTGTAATAAAGTTCAACTTCTAGATCCTCGCCTCCTTTAACAACAATTGTTTCTCGAATTACTTTGAAATCTTTCCACACGCCTTGAAATTTGTATTGTAGTGGATTTTTGGGATTTAATTCGTACTGGTAGAGATCCTCACCGTCTGTTCTAAAAACAGTCAAGCCCCACGCTCCGTATTCGTTATGACCAATTGAAATCCCGGGAATCTCGGGCTCTCCACCACCGATGACATTCCACCCGGGAGCCACCAAATGCGCCATATAACGCAAGGAAGGAACTGCAATTCTCCGATGGGGATCATTTGCCATATAGGTATGTCCATCTGCTGTTTTTGTTCCGTCCAGCACCCAATTATTGCTACCAAGGGCAAGAGAATCTTTGGAAAGGTCGTTGTATTGGTTCAAAAAGGCAACCGTCTGAGAATTGCGATAGGGTTCTTTTAAATGATGCGGTTGAAATTGGATAGGTTTTCTAAAAGCATTATAGGGCGCCAAAAGATCTTCAAATAAGAGCGCTTGATCTATTTTTGGATCCAAGGCGATTTTAGGATCTTTCGGGTGAAACCACAAAAGTTCTTTTACCTTTTCANGGCCTAGTTTTGCAACCGCTCTTCCTAGTTGTAGTTCCTGACCAATATTTCCCAGGAGACCTTGATGTCTAGAAATAACCACCTCTGGAGTCCACTTTTTTGGTGAAATACCAAGCATTTTAAAAGGTAGCGGTAGCTTTTCGGGAGTTTTTAAAATTTCAGTGATGTAGTGATTTACTCCTTTCACATAGGCTTCTATGATCGCTTTTCCTTGGGGATGATAGTGATTTAACTCCTGATCTAGATCGCCCCGAAATTGAAATAAACGGGTACCGACATCTCTTTTGATTTCTTCGGGCCCTAGAATTTCTGCTACTGTTCCAGTGGCTTGCCGTCTCCATACTTCAAATTGAAACAAACGATCTTGGGCAGCCGCATAGCCTTGAGCAAAAAAGAGATCGTTTTGATTTTGAGCATAAATGTGATTGACACCCCATTGATCTCGAAAAATCTCAACGCTTTGTTGAAGCCCCTCTACGTTAATTTCTTCTGTGGGGAAAGGGTTTTCTGAAGTGGTACAACCGATCCATAACAGGATAAACGGAAGCAATAAAAAGTTTCGCATGTTTCGAGTGATTTAAAGTTCGTGGGAAGCTTTGATAAAGCGAGTTTTGAGATCCACCTTTTCTAGATTTTTGTCTAAGGGAAACATCGGTCTTTGGATTCTTTTNTAGTCCAAGCGTTCCAAATCCTGATCCACCCCTCCTGGAGTCAAGGCCATTATCCAATCCCCGCGAAGGTCGTAAAGCTCTGGAACTAAATAGCCAATTTTAACAACCAGAATATCGGCTTTGCGTGGGTCCAGTCCCAATTGCGTAAAATCCTTTTCTCGGTGGTAGGGTTTGCGTTTTTTGGTCACGATAACGTTGATACTTCCTACCCTAACAACCACTTCGGTTTCTGCATGCACATCTCCTTGATGTATTGCTTTTACAACACCTTCCAGTAAAAGGGGAGGTGCATAGCGGTCATCCACTAGCGCACCTACTTTAGCAGAAACGGTATTATTTACTCCAGCTTTAAGTGCCGCTTCGATGAGTTCGGGACCGGGGATAGAAGCGTAGATCAATTCGGGTCCAGAGGATTTCTTAAAAGCCTTGTTGTTCAATAATTCGCGAAGGGTCCAGGTGACATCTCCTGCTCCTCCAGCGGTAGGATTGTCTCCCATATCGCTGATGACGTAGGGTTTTTTATCCGATGTTAATGCATAGGAAAGGCTGGTGTCTAAATCTGCCGTTGGGGCGACAAATTCAAATTCGTTTCGCACCTTCCAAAATTGTGCTGCTAGGGTTTCTGCACTTTCGCTTACTGCCTTTTGATCGTCTCCCGTGACCATGACCACAGCGTGATTTCTAGGCTCGTCTGCCCAGGCATACCCAATCCAGATCGCTGCATCGATGACCCCTTCCTTTTCGGTCATGGGTTGTACTTTGGCATACAGACTCTTTCCAGGTTCAATTCGCGTGCTGGTTTTTTCACCTGGAAGTAAAATGGGCACAGGAATCCAGGCTTTGTATTTAGGTTTCCCTTTTCCAGACTGCAACCGTTCCAAAAGGTTGTCCACGGCTCGTTGTTTGGATTCCAAAGCATCTTCATGAGGAGCCATCCGATAACAGGTGATCAAGTCGGTGTGTTGTGCCAAACGTTTAGAAACATTTCCGTGGAGGTCCATGGAAGTCGAAATAAGGGTTTCCGTACCAATTAAGTCTCGAATTTTTTCGATAAAATCGCCCTCAGGATCGTCGATCCCTTCCACACTCATTGCGCCGTGAATATCTAAAAAGAGCCCATCTAGAGGCAATTCTTTTTCCAACAAGGCTAAGGTTTTTCCGACTAAGTAGTCATAGGCTTTGCGAGTTACGATCCCTCCAGGGAGTGCATGACCACGCAGGGTGGGAGCCCAATTTGCAGCTTGTCTTTGGGGCTGCCCCTCTTGTAAAAAAGGATAATAATCAAAAACGGCGACTCCTTCTCTAGCCAAAAAAGCAGCGGCCTCTGTGGTGGCTGGAGAAAAAGTGCTGGATTCTATCGCCAATCCAGCGATGGCTATTTTGGGTTTTTTAATGGACTTTGAATTGCTGTTCGAGTCACAACTCAATAGGAAAAGAACGATAGCAAAAGCAGAAAGAACAGTTTTAAATTTTGAAACCATATTAAAAATGAATTTAACTAAAGATATAACTTTCAAAGAGAAATCGTGTTGGAATGAACTTTTGTGGAAGGTGTTAAAGTTTTTTTTTATCAGATCCAAAATGCCCTTATTTTAATGAAATACGTACCTTGATTTAGCTTATAATTGAATTTAACTAAAAAATTAATCAGAATGAAACAAGTTTTCTATTGGTCGTTGGTGGCTGCATTAGCCGGGTTTTTATTTGGTTTTGATACGGTAGTAATCTCAGGAGCAGATAAAAAACTCCAAAGTTTGTGGCAGTCCTCAGCCGGTTTTCACGGGAGTGTGGTTATGGCAATGGCACTTTGGGGAACAGTGGCAGGCTCTCTTTTTGGCGCAATACCTACCCAGCGTTTGGGTCGAAAAAAGACCCTGCTTTGGGTAGGGGTGTTTTATACCGCCTCAGCCCTAGGTTCTGCGTTGGCAAACGATCCGATTAGTTTTGCAGCGTTCCGTTTTATTGGGGGAATAGGCGTTGGAGTTTCAGCTATTGCTGCGCCGGCCTATATTTCTGAAATAGCTCCTGCCAAAAGTCGGGGCCGATTGGTGGGGCTCTATCAGTTTAGTTTGGTGCTGGGAATTTTAATTGCTTTTATTTCAAATTATTTGCTAAGTGATATCGGTGAAAACGCCTGGCGTTGGATGATGGGAGTGGAAGCTATTCCCGCAATTCTCTATACCCTGTTGTGTTTGCGAATTCCAAAAAGTCCAAGATGGCTTATTACTCGGGGAGAACTGGATCAAGCGAGGCAAATTCACTATCGAGTTGACCCGGAGGGTTCTTTTGATCAGTTGGTTCTTGAGATGACTCAAAATTCGAAGGAGGACCAAAACGAATCCATTTTTGATAAAAAATACCGTTTCCCGCTGAAGTTGGCCTTTTTGGTTGCCTTTTTCAATCAATTGTCGGGGATCAATGCTTTTTTGTATTACGCCCCTCGAATTTTTGAAGAAGGAGGTCTGGGAGAAAGCACCTCTCTGCTCAGCAGTGTAGGAATTGGAATTACAAATTTGGTTTTTACCATTATTGGGGTTGCTTTAATCGACAAGCAAGGAAGAAGAAATTTAATGTATTACGGCTCTTTTGGATATATTATTTCTTTGAGCTTAGTGGCTTGTGCCTTTTTCTTTCAGTGGGGAGGCCTGTTGATTCCTATTTTTCTTTTCCTTTTCATTGCGGCTCACGCCATTGGTCAGGGAGCCATTATCTGGGTTTATATATCNGAGATNTTTCCAAACCACCTTCGCAATTCCGGTCAGGCGTTTGGGGTGAGTGTACATTGGATTTTGGCAGCTATTATTCCCTCTTTTGTCCCNCTTTTATTTGCGAGTATCGGTGCAGGGGTTGTGTTTTCTGTTTTTGCCTTTTTTATGGTGCTACAACTTGTTTTTGTCCATTATATGATGCCCGAAACTCGAGGAATTTCTTTAGAAGAATTGAGTAAAAAATTAATTTCAGAAAATGAAGCGAATTAGACAAAATCCTGTTCTTTCGGAATAGACTCCTCACATAGTAGTAAAATAAAAAGAGAAGTAAACGAAATTAGAATTGATAAAATGTACATCCTTAAAAATTAAAATAAGGATAGCGTATTTTAAAGTTGAAGAATTAAAAAAAGCAAACTAAATTTAACTTCTTAAAGACAAGTATGCAAATAAGCTTTTACAAGGTAGCGCTAAAGAAGCGTTTTCCGTTAGCCATTAGCCGTGGGATACGTTATCATTCAGAAAATTTATTCATTCGTTATGAAAAAGACGGTTGGGTAGGTTGGGGCGAGGCCGCTCCTGGAAAAACAGAAGGTGCAGATACACCAGAAGCCGTTCAAGAAGCATTGGAAAAATTTATCGCCACAGGAATAGATGGCGTATCGATTCAGGCGCTTTACGATCGGGCAAGAGCGTTGGAAGTTCCTCCCTGTGCCTATGTAGGGTTGGATACCGCACTTTGGGATTGGACAGCCAAAAAAGCAGGTATGCCCTTGTATCAAATGCTGGGTTTTCCAAGACCCCATACTCCCACCTCGGTGACTTTAGGAATCAACCCGCCGGAGGTGGTCAAAGAGCGAATTCCCTTTCTTTTGGATGGAACCACAGTAAAGTCTTTAAAAATCAAGTTGGGATCACCCGAAGGTATAGAGGCAGACAAAGCCATGTTCCTACAAGTGCTTGAAAGCACACAGAAGTACGATGTAAAAATCCGTGTGGATGCAAACGGAGGCTGGGATGTTGGAGCGGCAAAACAGATGATGCAATGGCTGGCCGATAGAAAGGTAGACTATATTGAACAGCCCCTAAAAGAAGGAGAAGAAGATCGATTAAAAGAACTTTATGAAAACCGACCACTCCCTATTTACGTTGATGAGTCTTGTCGATTTTCAGAAAACATCCCCGGTTTTGCCGCTCATGTGGATGGGGTTAATATGAAATTAATGAAATGTGGTGGAATCACAGAAGCGTTACGGATTATTGCTACCGCACGCGCTTATGGTTTAAAAACCATGATTGGGTGCATGAGTGAATCCTCTGTAGCGATCGCAGCCGCAGCCGCTTTGACGGGTGGGATTGACCATATCGATTTGGACTCTCATTACAACCTGGCTCCCGATCCTTCTCAAGGGGCACCTATGGTGGACGGGGTGACCCTCCCTCTAGAAATTCCCGGGCACGGGGCAGAACTAAAAAAAGAATTTTATGTTAGATCCTAAGTTAAAAGTTGCCGTCTATATGGAAGACCATATTGATAGTGATTATGGTAAAATGGGTATGGGCGTGGTGCGCTATTTAAAAAACCCTATTGTAGGAGTGGTTGATAAAACGTTTGCAGGCAAATCCATGCGCGATTTTATGAACCTTAAAAGAGAAGTTCCTATTTTAAAAAACCTCGAAGCCGCTATTGAGCAAGGTGCTGAAGTTTTGATTTTGGGCATCGCCCCTTCTGGAGGGAGAATCCCAGAGTCTTGGAATCTAATTATTGAACAAGCGCTAGAGGCAGGTTTGAGCATTGTAAACGGTCTTCACGATTTATTAGCTCCTACATGGGATACTAAAATCAAAAACCGAAAAACTCAATGGATTTGGGATGTTCGAGTTCCTCAATTTATCCCTGCTATTGCTACAGGTAAAGCAGCCTCATTGACAAATAAACGCGTCCTCTTTATCGGTACCGATATGGCGGTAGGAAAGATGACTTCAGGCTTAGAACTGTACGATGCTCTTTTGAAACGAGAAGCAAATGTAGGTTTTATTGCTACGGGTCAAATAGGAATTACTCTTATGGGGAAAGGGATCCCTTTGGATGCCTATAAATTAGATCATGCTTGTGGTGCGGTAGAGCAAATTGTAATGGAAGCAGCTGAAAATGAAATCGTAATTGTAGAAGGTCAGGGATCTTTATTACATCCGGGAAGTTCTGCAACCCTTCCTCTGATGCGCGGAAGTTGTCCTACCCACTTGGTCTTATGTATTCGTGCAGATAAGAAAACCTTGCGAAGCCCAGAGCATATTGCTGTTCCAGACCTGAATGAATTTATCGCGCTAAACGAAGCGCTCGCGACAGTAGTGGGGACTTATCCGCAGGCAAAAGTAATCGGGATATGTGCCAACACCAGTACATTGCCCGAAGCGCAAGCCCAACAGTTTATCAGTGACCTTAGTGAGAAGACGGGGATTGAAGTGACAGATCCAGTTCGCTTTGGAGTAACAGGTATTTCAGAACTTCTTTTAAAAGATTAGTACATTTTTTCGCGGCTCACTTGCTGGGGTAATGGCAATCCTTTTTCAAGGCGTTCAAAACAGTCCAACACTTGGTAGGTGCTCTCTTTGGGATAGGTCAAACTAGCAATGTGAGGAGTGATTTTTACTTTGGGGTGTGCCCACAGCGGACTTGATTTAGGAAGCGGTTCTTCTTCAAAAACATCTAAGAAAGCACCCGAAAGAAGTCCCGTATTTAAGGCTTTTATGATATCTTTTTCAACCTGAACAGCTCCCCTGGAAACATTGATGAGGTAGGTAGGTTCTTTAAACTTTTCAAAGAGTTGATAATTCAACAAGCCATGTGTTTTTGGGGTGTAGGGAACGGTACACACCAGGACATTGATTTGGCTGATAAAGTGCTCAAACTGATCGCCAGAGTAGGAGGGGAAAGCGGTTTCTTTAGGCGAATTAGAATATCCTATTACAGGAAAACCCAAATGATGAATTTTATTGGCAGCATCCCTACCCAAATGCCCAATTCCCAAAACACCTACTTTAACCGGGCGCTCTATAAATTCAAATTGCGCCCAGTGTTTGTTTTGTTGTGCGGCTTGAAACTCATACCAAGAGCGGTGGTGATTTAAAAGCGCCATAAGGATATAATTGCTCATGGAGAAGGCCATTTGTGGATCCACAACTCGGCAAACCGGAATGTGTTTTGGTATGGTTTCATCGGAGAGTACATGATCCACTCCTGCACCCATAGAAAAGATCAGTTTTAAATTTTTAAAACGTGTCAGCGCCCCCTTGGGTTGCTTCCATACCATGACGCAAACCACATCCTCGGGATGTTCTGTTTCCAAACCAATCAACAGCGGAATATGGGGAGCAATTCGTTCAAAATTCTCCTTCCATTTTTGGGTGGGTACTGGGGGAGCAATGATCGCAAAACGCATGAGTAAAAGTTTAGTGTAGCACGTTAAAGATAGGCTAAATTTGTATTTTTGGAGGAAATGTCATCCAATGAATTGTTTAATTTATTTTCAAAAAATGCTTTTGTTTTTTTTATGATCTCTTTGCTTTCCTGTACCAAAGATGCAGATGAGGAAACCTTGTCCAGCTTAAATACAAAAGAGCTAATTGCAGAGCAAATTTTAATTAAGACCAATGCGATACGAAGAGTAAATGGATTGACAGATTTGACTCAAAATGATGAAATGGATCAACTGGCGGGCTTGCACAGTGAGAATATGATAACATTCAATTTTTTTGATCATGCAGACCATGAAAACAAATCCCCTTCAGACCGAGCAGACGATCTTAACTATGGATGGTCTCGTATTGCAGAAAATATTGGACAGGTACCTTGGTTTGAAAACGTCAACGGCTGCGGAGATACGCGTTCTGCGGAGGTCATTTCGGATTGTGTCGTGGAAGGATGGAGGAACTCACCGGGACATTATGCGAATATGATTGGCGACTTTGAAGAGTTGGGTGTGGGTGTCGCTTTTACAAAAGACAGTATTGCCTATTTCACCCAAGTGTTTCGAACCCCTTAGGTTATTTACAATGATAATCTGCGGCGCGGGTTGCAATTTGGTTATTGGGTTTTACGTTCACCTTGTAGCCCAGTGAATTTGCCCAGCCTTTTGCTGCAGAAATTAACTTGTGAGACTGAAAGCTTTCGTCNCCNTTATAGTCCATGTCAATTTGNACTTTAATTGTGATTTTTTGTGTCAACCACTCTGCTAGATCGATACTGAATTCGGCTTCTTTCCAGAGGCGGGTCCACATGTCCCGGATGATCTTTGTGCTGCTTTTACTAAAAATATAATGTACTCCCCTAGTACCTAACCGGTAGGCGATGACAGTGGTGTAACGAGTTTCTTTGTTGATGTTTTGAGAATCGGTACCAATATGAATTTCCACATAGGGGTAATTTTTAATCACCTCGAGGGTATGGTTTACAGGATCGATACGATCTCCCTTTATATTTCTAAATAGCAGCATAATTTATGCTCTAATTTAAAAATACTATTTTGGCTTTAACGATTAATTTCACTTTTATGACTGTTCTTTTTTTCAATCTGTGTAATACGGCAATTTTGGTTGCCTGGGCAGCGATTCTTTTTTTCCCAAAAAGCACTGTTTCAAAACCTTTGATTTCATTTCCGTGGATTCCCTTGGGGATTAGCTTCTTTTACTCCTATTTTATTATCGTATCCGGAGGACTAGCAGAAGCCGATTTTTCCAGTTTAGAAGGGATTTTGGTTTTATTTCAAAACGCCACACCAGAATCAGCAGCTGCAGGCTGGTTGCATTATTTGGCCTTCGACTTTTGGGTGGGGACTTGGATCGTCCGACANAGCCAAAAGAATCAAATAAAACACGGGTATATTGTCCTGCCTTTGTTGTGTACTTTTATGTTGGGCCCCGTGGGGNTTATGGTATACAGCCTGATTTATTTTGGCACTAAAAAACTTAGGACGGCCAGTTGAAACTAATGTTTTGATTCAGATCGGGATGAAGCGAATACGCTACAGGACAAGTAAGTGCAGCGCGTTCAAGTAGGGTTTGCGTTTTGGAATCAAAACTTTTTGAAAAAGAAACCTCCACATGAATTTCAGCAATCCTCCGAGGGTTGCTTGCCATAACTTTGGTTACGGCTGCGGAAGTCCCTTTGAGATCAACTCCGAGATCCTGTGCTTTGATTCCCATTAGGGTTAGTAAACATGATGCCAAAGCAGTGGCAACAGTGTCTGTAGGAGAAAAAGCTTCCCCTTTTCCTTGGTTGTCCAGGGGAGCATCGGTAATAAAAGTATTTTTTGAAGCCATATGTGTCGCTTCTGTTCTAAGGTCACCTAGATAGATTACGCTACTCATCATAGTTATAAATTAAAAATTTTTGAAAATAAAAGATCCCCAAGCAAGGCGCCAGAACCTAGAATCAAGGGATACAGTAAAAAAAGCCAAAGTCCATCTTTAAGACGAAGAGTGCTCCAGAAACTTTGTGAATTTGTAAGACCTTTTAAAAAATCATACCAGCTTAGTAATTCAAGCTTGGAAGCCATTAGATTTGCTAAAATGGCAATTAATAAGATAAAAATGCCTAGAAAATAGATTCGAACCATATTCAAAAATAAAGAAGTTTTACGCGCGAATGTTTACTTTAGTTAAAAACTAAAAAGGAAACTTTCTAAGCTCCAGCATCAGGGACACTGAGGAATGTGAATTTGGATGTTTCATTTTAAAAATAATAAGTAGTAACAGATGAAATTAGGTTGGATACTTAAAGTTGTATTGGGTCTTGGAGCCCTACTTTGTTTTATTGTGGTGGGCCTGATGTTCACCAAATTGTCATTTATCGATTGGCCTTATGCGATAGGGGGCATAATTTTACTAACTTTAACACTTGCGATTTCGATAAAAAAACATAAAAACAAATAGACGATAATGAAAAAATTTATTTTCGGGGCTTTGACGCTACTGGTATTGGCCCCCCTTCAAGGACAAAACTTGAAAACCATCAAAAATGAGATTCAAACTTCAATAGACGCTAAAAAAGAAAGTCTAACCACAATAAGTGATGGAATTTGGGAGGCCGCAGAAACCTCTTTAGAAGAATTTACTTCTTCACAACTTTTAAAAGATTACGCACGTGAAAATGGATTTGAAGTGACGGAAAATGTTGCAGATATTCCTACTGCTTTTATGGCTAAATACGGTTCAGGAAAACCGGTTATTGGGATTTTAGGAGAATTTGATGCTAATGCAGGAATCTCTCAAAAAAGAATACCCAAAAAAGAAGCTCGCGTACCTGGTGGTGCGGGTCATGGCTGTGGACATAACCTCTTTGGAACCGCTAGTCTTGCAGCTGCAGTAGCAATCAAAGAACAGATAGAAAAAGGAACCCTGAAAGGAACTGTCATTTTTTATGGGACTCCTGCAGAGGAAACCATTTTTGCTAAAGTGTGGATGGCAAGAGCAGGCGTTTTTGACCAACTGGATGTCTGTATGGATTGGCACCCTGGAGACAATATCGTATCGGGAACAGAAACTAGTAAAGCCTTAGTTGACTTTCGTGTCATGTTTTATGGAGACACCTCTCATGCTTCGGCGGATCCGTGGAATGGAAATAGCGCCGTAGATGCTATGGAGCTTTATACCACAGGATTAAACTATTACAGAGAGCATATCCTGCCCACCTCAAGAATTCATTACCAGATTGAAAAAGCAGGAGATGTGGTAAATGTAGTTCCCGATTACGCCAAGATCTGGACCCGCTTAAGAGAGAATAGCGTAGAACAGGTTGATGTACTTTACGAACGCGCCTTGAATATAGCAAAAGGAGCAGCACTGATGACAGGAACGAAATATGAAACTAAATTGATCTCTGGGATTTATGAAATTTTAGTCAACCGGACGGGAGCAGAAATCATGCAAGAAAACCTAGAGACCTTGGGTGAAATTTCGTACACTGACGAGGAAATTACCTATGCAAATACAATTCTTAAAGAAGCCGGGAAACCCCAGCTTGGAATCAATGGGAAAGTAACTCCTATACAGGAAACACTACCCGCACAAGGCGGCTCTACGGACGTGGGGGATGTAAGTCAAGTGGTTCCTACCATTCGGATGTCCGCTACCGTCGCTGCAGACGGGGGTCCGTGGCACTCTTGGGCAGTTGTAGCATGTACAGGAATGTCTATAGGACATAAAGGGATGATTTACGCTGCAAAAGCACTGTCAATGACCATGGCAGATTTGTATAAAAATCCAAAATTAGTGGAAGCAGTTAAAGCAGATTATAAAAAAAATAAAACGTCAGAACCGTACAAACCACGTATTCTTCCCGGTCCTCCGAGTTTAGAATAATTTATAAAAAAGAAGGTTTACTGTAACCATTTTCGATCCTGCATTTCTTTTTTGACATGGCGGGAAAGATAGACTAGAGCGATCATATTTGGGATGCACATCAATGCAAAGGAGAGGTCGATGATTCCAATGACAACTTCTACTGTAGCTAATGCGGAAAAGATGATACTTCCTATGTAGAAATAATTGTAGAGGTTTCCCCACTTAAGTTGGGTGAGGTAGCCAAAACATTTTACCCCGTAATAGGAATAGGTAAACAAGGTGGAGATTCCAAAAACAAAAACCATGAGCATCAGCAGTTGATCGCCAAANCCAAAAAAGAGGCGTCTAAAGGCTTCTAGTGTAAGNACGATGCCGTTGAGTCCTTCCACTTCATATGCCCCACTGATGATAACGACTAGGCCCGTGATAGTACACACCAAAACGGTGTCGAGCAAGGGGCCTAACATTGCGACCAAACCTTCATCGGTTCCTTTGGAGCTTTGAGATTGCCCGTGATACATAGGCGCGTTGCCCACGCCGCTTTCATTGGAAAAGACTGCACGGCGAACCCCCAAAAGAACCAAGCCCCAAAATCCCCCTGTCACCGCCGTTTGGAAGTCAAAGGCACTCGAAAAAATGAGACCAAAAGTGGGCAGTACCTCCCCAGCATTAGAAAGTAAAATATAAAGACCCAAAAAAAGTACAAACCCACCATCAAGGGGACTAAGCTGGAAGTTACTTTAACGATCGATTGTAAGCCACCAAAAATAACTACTGCAGTAGCGAGGGATAGTACTATTCCGACAATTAGTTTCCATTGAAATTCACCCAAAAGGAGAAAGGAATCGGGTTGAACCACATCCATAAAGGTTTGGGTCAACTGATTGGCCGTAAAGGCGGGAAGTACTCCAAAAAGCCCCGCTATTGAAAACCAAATAGCCATGGGTTTTCCCCATTTTTTTATTCCGAGTTGCATATAGTACATGGGTCCACCCAGTGGATTTCCTTGGGCTTCTGTTACTCTGAGCTGGACAGCTAAAGAACAGGAGTAAAATTTGATGATCATTCCAATAAGTGCCGTAATCCACATCCAGACCAAAACCCCAGGTCCCCCCATATGAATTGCGATGGCCACCCCAGAGATATTTCCCAATCCTACTGTTGCGGCAAGAACTGCAGTAAGTGCTTGAAAACGAGAAATCCCTTTATTTTGTTCCTTGGAAAAAAGGAGTTGAAAGGCGGTTTTGATTTTGAACAAAGGGTAGCCTTTACTGTGAACAAATAAATAAAGCCCCCCTCCTAGCACGGCAAAGAGCATGACCCATTCTAGGCGGCTAATCAAGAGTTGTAAAAATGATTCTAAGGAAACAATCCAAACGGTCATTCTGAAAAATAACAATTAATTTTCAGTTTCAATCAAAAAAGCTAACTTTAGAAAACTTTGAATTGTATTAAAAAAGTACAACCTTGAAAAAAAATCATAAATCATGCAGAACCGAAGAGACTGGTTGCGTTCTTCCCTAGGGATCGGAGGCTTGCTTTTGGCACCTTCTAACTTATTGACCGCACAGGAAAAAACAAACTTTAATCCACGACCCTTAGAGTCCGTCATTCGATTGAGTTCGAATGAAAACCCATACGGTCCATCAAAAAGAGTTCAGGAGCGAATTAAAAATTCGTTTGTCCACGGTTGTCGTTACCCTTATGCCTATTCGGATGATTTGGAATCTATTTTAGCAAAAAAACACGGAGTCTCCCCAGAATCGATCATTGTTACGGGCGGATCTACAGAAGGTCTTAAAATCGCTGGGCTCACTTTTGCCTCTAATGGAGGAGAAATTATTTCGGGACAACCCACCTTTTTGGCGATGATGAATTATGCCAAGCAATGGGGCGCCACGGTCAATTGGGTTCCCGTAGGCGCAGATAAGGGGTATGATTTAGACGAAATTGAAAATCGGATTTCCTCCAAAACGAAACTGGTTTTTCTGTGTAATCCGAACAATCCTACAGGAACGTTGGTGCCCGCAAAAAAACTAGTTGATTTTTGCAACGTAGCAAGTCAGAAAACCATCGTTTTTTCTGATGAAGCCTATTACGACTTTATTGAAACACCCAATTATCCAAGTATGGTGGAGGCCGTGAAACGCGGAGATAATATCATTGTTTCCAAAACCTTTTCAAAGGTCTATGGCATGGCAGGTTTGCGCATAGGCTATCTGATTGCCAAACCTGAACTTGCAGCTCAAATTCGGAAAAACATTGTGGCCATGAGTAATGTGTTAGCAGTAGAAGCTGCCAAAGAAGCACTTCAAGATGAAGCGTTTTACCAGTTTTCTTTGGCAAAAAACAAAGAAGCGAAAAAGAACATCTACACGCTTTTGGATCATCTCAAGTTGGAATATGTTCCTTCGCACACCAATTTTGTGTTTTTCCATTCTAAAAAAGACATTCGTGAATTAGGACCCAAGATGTTGGAAAAAGGGGTTCGCATTGGGAGACCCTTTCCCCCTTTTTACGACTGGTGTCGTATCAGTACGGGAACTTTAGATGAGGTAGATGCCTTTATCAAAGGTATGTTGGAAGTGTACGAAGGATAGAACTACTTTTCCTTTACGATGATATATGTCGCTTTGACGCCAGTGGCTAGATTCCAGCGATTGGATCCTACCAGTTTTCCTTCATCGTCAAAAACTCGAACCTCCGCTGTGTTGGGTCCCGAGGTACCTTGGTTTAAGGCCACAAAATCAATCTTGTTAAAGCCCATTTCCAAATTGATAGCAATACTTTTAAAGCGCTCTTGCAGGAGCACACGAGGTACGACCTCTTTGTCGTTGAGCATGATTCGGATCAAATCACCATCGGGAGATTCGTGATCTCGTACTGCGATTTGGACAAATTTACCATTGTTGCGAAAGTCGCCTAAGTATTGATCGGATTTAAATAGGTTGGGGTTTTTTTTGTTTTCAGGGGTACGGTTTAGCTTGTTTTCATAGCGTTTCCCTGGATCCAGGAAT
>JGI26084J50262_1000471_pt1 | contig 23231 bp, 22 predicted proteins | sample SaaInl6LU_22_DNA_FD_50262 | JGI IMG/M metagenome (IMG submission 50262) | reverse complement strand
TTCTACATGGTTTCATCCTGCAAAACAAGAGGTNATTTCAGTNGATTTAGGTACAAACGAATTGTGGTTTTCAACTATAAATAATGAAAAAAATGAACTTGAATTTAAGAATCAGAAAACATTAAAAATGGATGTTGGAGCAGGTCCAAGGCATTTAACTTTTCATCCTAATCAAAAGTGGATATATGTTTTAAACGAATTAAATAACACAGTTTCTTTAGTTGAGGAAGTTAACAATAGTTATGTTTTAAAAACTACAATCTCTATATTGCCTAAAGGATTTGATAAATATTCATTTGGTGCAGATATTCATATTTCTAACGATGGTCGCTTTTTATATGCTTCAAATCGTGGGCATAATTCAATTGTTATTTATAAAGTTGATAGTAAAAGTGGTAATTTAAGTTTAGTTGGTTTTGAAAACACAAGAGGTCAAAATCCTAGAAATTTTTCTTTATCACCAGATAATAAGTTTGTAGTTGTTGCCAATCAAGATGGTAATAATTTAGTTTCTTTTAAAAGAAATCAAAAAACAGGAAAACTTACTTTTATGAGTGAAGTTTCTGTACCAAATCCTGTTTGTATTTTATTCTAAAAATTACGTAACTTAGAGACTTAAATTTTATCTAAGTGAGTACAATTTTATCAATTAATGGAAAATCTTACACAGTAGAAGTGCAAGAAAATATGCCTTTACTCTGGGCAATTAGAGATATTGTAGGTTTAACAGGTACTAAGTTTGGTTGTGGTGTTGCACAATGTGGTGCTTGTTCTATTTTAATTGATGGGCAACTCACAAAATCTTGTAGTATGCCAGTTTCTTATGGTATAGGTAAAGAAATCTTTACTATAGAAGGCTCTTCAGAAAATTTAGAGGTTTTGCGTGAAGCTTGGAATGATGGTAATGTACCTCAATGTGGTTATTGTCAATCTGGTCAACTCATTGCAGCCACAGCTTTGTTAGATAAAATAGAAAGTCCAACAGATAAAGATATAGATGATGCTATGAGTAGTAATATTTGTAGATGTGGAACGTATAGTAGAATTCGAAAAGCAATACATAAAGCAGTTGAATTAAAAAATCAAAAAGCATGAGCAATATTCATCAAGTAAATCGTAGAGATTTTATGAAGCTTTTTGGTTTAGCTTCTACAGGTATTATATTAGGATGTACAGCACAAACTGCCAAGAAGAAATTTAGTCCTGAAATTAATAAAGACTTTTTTGCGCCTAATTTATTTATCCATTTACAGAAAAATGGAAACATCACATTAATTGCTTCTCGATCTGAAATGGGTCAAGGAATAAGAACATCTTTAGCTTCTGCAATAGCAGACGAGTTAGAAGCTGATTGGAAGTATGTAAATGTAAAACAAGCAACAGGAAATGCTAAGTATGGAAACCAAAATACAGATGGTTCTAGAAGTGTAAGAACACGTTTAGAACCAATGCGTAAAATGGGTGCTGCTGCTAAAATGATGTTAATTACAGCAGCTGCAAATAAATGGAATGTAAATGAAAGCGATTGTAAAGCAGAAAATCATTATGTAATTAATACGATTTCTAATGAAAAAATATTTTTTGGAGATTTAGTAGAAGATGCTTCAGCTCTACCTGTACCAAATGAAGNTGCCATTCAACTTAAAAAAGTAGAAGATTTCAAATATATAGGTAAAACTTTAAAAAGTGTCGATTTAAACCATTTTACACATGGTACNGCAACTTATGGAATAGATGTTCGAATNCCTAATATGAAATTTGCNGCTATAGCAAGATGNCCAGTNACTTTTGGNACAGTTAAAAGCTTTGATAGTAAAAATGCAGAGAAAGTNTCAGGAGTAGAAAAAGTGATTAAAATTGATAGGAAAAAACCAGGAATTGGTCAGCAGTTTTATGGATGTTTAGGAGGNGTTGCAGTTATTGCCAATAATACTTGGTCTGCTTTTCAAGGAAAATTAGATTTAGATATTAATTGGGATTTTGGAGACAATAAATCATTTGATTCAGAAGAGTTTAAAAAAACACTTACTCAACGAGTTCAAAAAAATGGAAAATTAGTTCCAGGCAGTAGAGGTAATGTTTCAACTGCGTTTAATAAAGCAAATAAAGTTGTTGAGGCAACATATCANAAACAATGCAAATAAAGTTGTTGAAGCAACATATCATGTTCCTTTTTTGGTGCATGTACCTATGGAAGTGCCTAATGCAACAGCTTGGTATCAAGATAATAAAATAGAAGTTTGGGCACCTGTTCAAGATCCACAAACAGCAAGAGCAGAATTAGCTCAATTTTTTGAGATTCCTTTAGAAAATATTACGATAAATGTTACTTTTTTAGGAGGTGGTTTTGGTCGTAAATCTAAGTCAGATTTTGTGGTAGAAGCTGTAACAATATCAAAAGAAATTAAAGCTCCTGTTCAAGTAGTTTGGACTCGTGAAGATGATATTAAACACAGTTTTTATCATGCAACAAGTGTGCAATATTTAAAAGGAGGAATTGATGAAAAAGGTAATGTTTCTGGTTGGTTACAAAGAGTTGCTTTTCCTTCAATAGTATCTTCATTTAAACCTTTATCTGATTATGCATCTGGTTTTGAATTAGGGCAAGGATTTACAAATAATCCTTATGACTTAGAAAATTTTAGATTAGAAAGTGTAAAAGCAGAAGCACATTTAAGAATTGGTTGGTTACGTTCTGTTGTGCATATTCATAGTGGTTTTGGTAATAATTCTTTTGTAGATGAGCTAGCTTTTGCAGCAAATATAGATCCTGTTCAATTTCATTTAAATTTAATAGGAAAAGATAGAGTTATTAAAGGAAAATCAGACTATCCTTATGACACTAAGAGGATGAAAGATGTTTTAAATAATACAGCAAAAATAGCTGATTGGAATAAAAAAAGACCTGAAAACCATGGAATGGGTATTGCTATTCACTACAGTTTTTATAGTTACGTAGCTACAGCTGTAGAGGTTTCTATGAATGATGGTAAAGTTAAAATAGAAAACGTCTGGACAACCATTGATTGTGGATTGGTTTTAAATAAAGACAATGTTATTAATCAATTAGAAGGTGCAGCTATTTTTGGTATGTCTATTGCTTTATTTGGAAAAGTATCAGCTAAAGAAGGAGCTGTAGAGCAAAATAATTTCTTCGATTATCAAATGACAAGAATGAAGCATGCACCAAAAATACATGTTGATATTTTAGATAAAATGAATGAAAAACCAACAGGAGTAGGGGAACCAGGAGTACCTGTAATGGCACCAGCAATATGTAATGCAATTTTTAATGCAACAGGTAAACGTTATCGTTCTTTACCTTTAATTGATGAAGGATTAATATAAAGAATTAAAAGTATTAAAACTTATATTCACCTAAAGGTTTGGGGAAATCTTCTGGATTTGCAGCCAAATGATATCTTGGGTCATCAATATCTTCTACAATGATATCAGTAAAAATAGGACTTGCTTTGTATAACAATACTTTACAATCTTCACTTAGATGTTTTAATGTAATGTTCTTTCCAGCTGCATGATATTTCTCTACTAAAGCAAAAATTGCTTCTATAGCAGAATGATCTGAAATACGAGCTTCAACAAAGTCAATTTCAACGTTTTCTGGGTCATTTTTTACATCAAATTTACTATTGAAAGCAGAGATGCTTCCAAAGAAAAGAGGTCCCCAGATCTCATATATTTTCGTGCCATCTTCTCTAAAACGCTTTCTAGCTCTAATTCTCTTTGCGTTCTCCCAAGCAAATACTAAAGCAGAAACTATAACTCCAGAGACAACAGCTATTGCTAGATCAAAAATTACGGTTAAAGAAGAAACAAGAATCAATACAAAAACATCTGTTTTTGGTATTTTATTCATAATTCTAAAACTAGACCATGCAAATGTGCCTATTACAACCATAAACATTACACCAACTAAAGCAGCAATAGGAACTTGTTCTATTAAAGATGATGCAAATAGAATAAACATTAATAAGAAAACAGCAGCTGTAATTCCAGATAATCGACCACGTCCACCACTTTTAATGTTAATAATTGATTGNCCAATCATGGCACAACCACCCATTCCTCCAAATAAACCTGTGATAATATTTGCTCCTCCTTGAGCCATACATTCTCTGTTAGTATTTCCTCTGGTTTCTGTTAAATCATCAATTAAATTTAGTGTCATTAAAGATTCAATTAAACCAATTGCAGCTAAAATTAAAGCATAAGGAAAAATGAATTTAAGTGTTTCTAAATTTAAAGGTATATTAGAAAACGTTTCTAAAACAGGTACAGGAAAACCACCTTCTAAACCAGTTCCTCCACCATCTCTAATAAAAGAACCAACAGTAGCTACATCTAGATTCGAAAAAATTACAATAGAAGAAACAACTAAAATGGCGATTAAGGCTTCTGGTAATTTTTTTGTAGCTTTTAGTTTAGGTAAACCCCACATAATTAACATAGTCAATCCAACTAAGCCAATCATATACCATAAAGAATTACCTTCTAACCAAGTTTTTTCTCCATTTACAGTTTTGGTAAACATACCTAATTGTGATAAGAAAATTACAATGGCTAAACCATTTACAAATCCCATCATTACTGGGTGTGGAATTAATCTTACAAACTTACCCAGTTTAAAAACTCCTGCTAAAACTTGAATAATACCCATTAACATAACAGTTAAAAATAAATAGTAAAGTCCTAAATTTTCATCAGGATTTCCCATTGCATTTCCCTCTGCTACAAGAGAAACCATAACCACAGCTAAGGCACCAGTTGCTCCAGAAATCATTCCTGGTCTACCACCAAAAATAGAAGTGATTAAGCCAATCATAAAAGCTGCATATAAACCCACTAAAGGATCTACACCTGCAACAAAAGCAAAAGCTACAGCTTCTGGCACTAATGCTAAAGCAACAGTAATTCCAGAAAGGACATCATTTCTAACATTTTTAACACGTTTGGTGATAAATTCAGTCATAATTTTGTAAATTTTTTAAGTCGGCAAATATAGAATGTTTTTTTAGATATCTAATTGTCTTTATAATAATCGTAAACCAATCTTATATTTGCATAACTTTCTTTTAAAATAGTATCTATACTTTTTTCTTTAATAAATTCTACTTTAGTTATATCTTCTTCTATTTGAGGTATTAAAGGTTTATTATAATTAGAATTCATTAAAAACCAATAGGTTAATTTTAGTTTATTTTTATTTTGAAAATAGATATGATAAGTTGTAATAAGTTGTTTTTCAATAGTTAAATTAAAAATACTACATTCTTCTTCAACTTCTCTAATTGCAGCAGTTTCTATAGATTCATTTTTTTCGATTCTCCCTTTTGGTAAATCCCAAATATTATTTCTGTAAATAAATAGAATATCGTTTTTGTTATTTTTTACAAGTCCACCAGCTGCTGGTACAACTTTGATTTGAGTTAAAAAATAGTTCCAACCAGACTCTAAATCAGGTGTATACAAATAAACACCATCAATTATTTCATTTTTGAGTTTATGAATAATTTCATCTAAAACAATGTTTTTTAAAATGTAAACAGGAAAATTATTTTCTTTTTGTGAAGAAGATGTAATAATTATCGGCTTTTCATTTACAAAAACTTTATACATTTGTCTTATGATTATGAACAAAGATACAGCAAAAAAAACAGCCGAACTTTTATTACAAGTTAAAGCTATAAAGTTAAGTCCAAGTAAGCCTTTTCAGTGGGCTTCTGGATGGAAATCACCAATATATTGTGATAATAGAGTAACCTTATCTTATCCTTCTGTAAGAATTTTTTTGAAAGAAGAAATAGCTAAAATAGTTGAATTAGAATATGGCAAGCCAGATGTAATTGCTGGAGTTGCAACAGGTGCAATTGCTATTGGTATTTTAGTAGCTCAAGAGTTGGGAGTGCCATTTGTTTATGTAAGGCCAGAGCCAAAAAAGCATGGTAGAAAAAACCAAATAGAAGGGTATTTAGAAAGTGGTCAAAACGTTGTGGTTATAGAAGATTTAATAAGTACTGGTAAAAGTAGTTTAAATGCTGTAGATGCTTTAAAAGAAGAAGGAGCTGTTGTTAAAGGGATGGTTGCTATTTTCTCTTATGGATTTGAAATTGCATCCAATAACTTTAAAGAAAAAAATGTAAGTTTAAAAACGCTTAGTAACTACGAAAATCTATTAGAACAAGCTCTTGATAGTAATTATATTTCTGATAAAGAATTAGTAACTTTACAAAGTTGGAGGTCTAATCCAAGTGAGTGGAATCAATAAATAAAATCAACTAAAAATGAATATACAAGGAAACAGAGTTGTTGTAGAAAAATCTCAAAAAGAAACTTTTGAATTTTTAACAGATCTTAAAAATTTTGAGCAATTAATGCCAGAATCTATTCAAAAATTTGAAGTTGATGGAGATTCTTTCATCTTTGGATTAAAAGGAATGCCAGAAATAAGGTTGGTTTTAAAAGAAAAAACAGAATATTCTAAAGTTGTTTTAGGTGCAGCTAGTAGTAAATTAGATTTTCAATTAATTGCAAATATTGATGAAATTGATGAAGATTCATCTGAAGTTCAATTAGATTTTAATGGTCAATTTAATATGATGATGCAGATGATGGTTAAAAAACCATTAACTTCTTTTATAGAAACACTTACAGATAATTTAGAGACAGTTTAAAGAAAACTAATTTCTTTAATTGCAAATTCTTCAACTTCATTATTTTCGTTTTCTACGAGTAAATTTCCATTTCTAGCAATACCAATAATTTTACCAAGAAAAGTGATTCCTTTATCTGTCTTAAACATAGAGGGTATATCTTTTTTATATAAAACAGCTAAGTATTCGTTTTCTAAATTAGAAAATAACTTTTTGTTTAAAAGTTCAAATTGAAATTTAAGTTGTTTTATTAGATCTATTAATAAATCATCTAAATTTAATTCATAACCTAAGATGTTGTTAAGAGAACTAACTCTTTCTAAATTGGGAAAGTTAACCTGATTCACATTTAGCCCAATTCCAATAATACTGTTGTTTATTTTGTTGTTAGATAACGAATTTTCAATTAATATTCCACAAATTTTTTTTTTAGCTGACATAATGTCGTTTGGCCATTTAATAAATAAATTTGGAATTTTATATATTTCAAGTACTTTAAAAATAGCCAAACTCACAGCAAAGTTTATGTATTTTGCTTCGTTAGTTTTTAATTTTAATTTATTTACTAAAATACTGAATGTTAAGTTTTTAAATGGTTCAGAATACCAGTTGGCATCTCTTTGTCCACGACCTTTTTGTTGATTTTTAGTAACTACAATTGTAAAGTTTTCTAATGAAGAATCTTTGTTCAACTCTTTTAAAAAAGAGTTGGTAGAATCAATGGCATCAAGTTTGATTATTTTCAATTGTTAAATAATGTATAAACAAGTTTAATTATACGTACAAAACTCGTAAAAAAATAATAACTTTGCGTTAAATTATAAGAATATTAATGACTAAGAAACAAGTAAGCACAGACGATTTAATCGCTGTAATTATTAAGGGGATTGATGATGTAAAAGGAGAGGAAATCCAACTACTAGATTTAAGAGAAATAGAAAACACAGTTTGTGATTATTTTATAATTTGTTCTGGTAACTCTAATACCCAAGTAAATGCTATTTCTAATTCTATACAAAAAATTGTAAGTAAAGAATTAAAAGACAAACCATGGCATATAGAAGGTCAAGGTAATGCTGAGTGGGTTTTAATGGATTATGTTAATGTAGTAGTTCATATTTTTCAAAAGCAAGTTAGAGATTTTTATGATATAGAAAGTCTTTGGGGAGATGCAAAAATCACCGAAATTAATCCAGTTTAATCTGATAGATTTTAAATTACATGAATAATACAAATAAAGATAATAAAACAAATATGCCTAAGTTTAAATTTAGTTCTTACTGGATTTATGGGGCGATTTTTATAGCAATAATAGCTTTCCAATTTTTAAATAGTGGAGATTTAGCTTCTAAAAGTATTTCTAAAAATAAGTTTGATGAAATCTTAAACGATAATGACATTCAGAAAATTACAGTTGTAAATAAAGATGTTGCTCAAATTTATTTAACTAAAGAAGCATTAGAAAAAGAAAAACATAAAAAATACACTACTTCAGCTTTTTATAGACCAGGCTCTCCTGTATATGAATATAATTTTGGAGATCAACAAAACTTTGAAAACCAAGTATATAAAGCTAAAGAAGAGAATAATCTTATTGTAGATTTAAAAAATGAAGAGCAAACTAGCATTTTTGATGCAATCATTGGTTTCTTGCCTTTTATCATTCTAATTTTAATTTGGGTATTCTTTATGAGAAGAATGTCTGGAGCAGGAGGTGGTTCTGGAGCAGGAGGTCAAATTTTTAGCATTGGTAAATCTAAAGCAAAACTATTTGATAAAAATACAGATGTTAAAACAACATTCGAAAATGTAGCTGGTTTAGAAGGTGCTAAAGAAGAAGTGCAAGAAATTGTAGATTTCTTAAAAAGCCCAGAAAAATATACTGCTTTAGGAGGTAAAATTCCTAAAGGTGCTTTATTAGTAGGACCTCCAGGAACAGGTAAAACATTATTAGCAAAAGCTGTTGCAGGTGAAGCTGGAGTGCCATTCTTTTCTTTATCAGGTTCAGATTTTGTTGAAATGTTTGTAGGAGTTGGTGCATCTAGAGTACGTGATTTATTTAAGCAAGCACAACAAAAATCGCCATCAATTATTTTTATTGATGAGATAGATGCTATTGGTAGAGCAAGAGGAAAAAATAGTATGACTGGAGGTAATGATGAACGTGAAAATACCTTAAATCAGTTACTAACAGAAATGGATGGTTTTGGTACAGATACTAATGTAATTGTATTAGCTGCAACAAACAGAGCTGATGTTTTAGATAAAGCTTTAATGAGAGCAGGTCGTTTTGACAGACAAATTTATGTTGATTTACCAGATATTAACGAAAGAAAAGAAATTTTTGAAGTTCATATAAAACCTTTAAAATTAGCAGAAGATGTTAATGTAGAGTTCTTAGCTCAACAAACACCTGGTTTTTCTGGGGCAGATATTGCTAATATGTGTAATGAGGCTGCTTTAATTGCTGCTAGAAAAAGTAAAAAAGCGATTCATCATCAAGATTTCCTAGATGCTGTAGATAGAATTGTTGGTGGTTTAGAAAAGAAAAATAAAGTAATAACTCCTAAAGAGAAAAAGGTTATTGCTTATCATGAAGCTGGTCATGCAACAGTAAGTTGGATGTTAGAGCATGCAGCTCCATTAGTAAAAGTTACTATTGTTCCAAGGGGTCAATCTTTAGGAGCAGCTTGGTATTTACCTGCAGAAAGAATGATAGTTCAGACTGAACAAATGTTAGACGAGATGTGTGCCACTTTAGGAGGAAGAGCAGCTGAAAGAATTATTTTTGATAAGATTTCTACTGGAGCATTAAGCGATTTAGAAAAAGTGACTAAACAAGCAAGAGCAATGGTTACTGTTTATGGCTTAAATAGTGAAGTAGGTAATATAACTTATTACGATTCTTCTGGTAATGATGCTTTTGTAAAACCTTATAGCGAAGAAACAGGTAAGAAAATAGATAAAGAAATTTCTAAAATGATAGAGTTTCAATATCAAAGAGCTATAGAGTTATTAAAGAAGAATAAAGAAAAGCTAACAGTTTTAGCAGAATTGCTATTAGAAAAAGAAGTTATTTTTAAAGACGATTTACAAAAAATCTTTGGTAAGAGACCTTTTGAAGAATTAGATGTCGAAGTTAAGACAGATGAAACTAATGAGGAACCAAAAGATACAGTATCTGAAGAATAATTTTTTTAATGAATTTTTTTAAGAAGCTTTTTAATATCCAAGACGAAAAGGATAAGGAAATTAAAAGTCAAGAGGTAAATTTATCTCTTGACGATTTGTTTGTACACAATTTTGTAAAAAAAGGAGGTAAGTTTCTTTATTGTATAAAAGAACAAGAGGTTAAAGAAAATTTAAGAAACATTCTTAAAGAGAATAATTGGAGTTCTGTTTATTTGTTAAATAATGACTTAAAGAATCTATTGCCATCTAAAGAAATAGAATCATCTTCTTTACCTAAAGCAGAATATCCAGTGTTTACTTCTTGTGAACATTTGATTGCAGAAAATGGAGATATTATGTTTTCTTCAAATCAATTAAGAAGTAAAAAGCTTATAGAATATCCAGATAATTTTATTGTTTTAGCAACTACTAGCCAAATAGTAAAAAATACGGGTCAAGGATTAACAGGTATTAAAACTAATTCTAAAGACTCTTTACCAACTAATATTTCATCAATTAGAAATTATCAGATAAATAAAAATGACGATAATTTTCTGAACTATGGAAACAGTAATTCAAAAAACTTATATTTGCTGCTGTTAGAAAATTTATAATATGCGCAACCTTTTAAGAAGGAGCTTTTCTGGGATAGTTTATATATTACTTTTTATATCATCTATACTTTTTTCTCAATACACTTACCTTATATTAACTAGTATTTTTGGTTTTTTATGTATTTGGGAATTTTCTAAAATCATAAATTTAAAAGGATTTGCATCTTATTTAATATTTGCTTTATTACTTTTTTTAATAATACAAAGGCAAGAAAGTTATCCAGTAGTTTTAATATTAGGCATAACTATATTATCAGGCATCTATTTTTTGTATCAACTTTTTGCAAAAAAAGTAACTACATTTAGAAATGATAGAGAAAAATTAGGACTTACAATAAGGTACGTTATTTTTTCAATGGCATTTCTAATATTACTACCTTTTTATGATAATGTTTTTCATCCTTATTTAATGATAAGCATATTATCGATTATTTGGGTAAATGATTCATTTGCATTTCTTGTTGGTAAAAATATTGGAAAGAATAAATTATTTGTTTCTGTATCTCCAAATAAAACTATAGAAGGTTTTTTAGGTGGATTAGTGTTTGCATTATTAGCTTCATTATTTATAAGTAAATATAATACTAGCTTCTCAATGTTAAATTGGTTAGTTATTGGTTTTATAGTGTCTGTCTTCGGTACTTTAGGTGATTTAATAGAATCAAAATTTAAAAGACAAGCTAATATAAAAGACAGTGGAAATTTAATGCCAGGTCATGGAGGTATTTTAGATAGGTTAGATAGCTTGTTGTTTGTAGCTCCATTCGTATATTTGTATATCAATTTTATTATATAAGCATGATTCGTTTTCATAAAGAAGGTTATAAAATTATAGTTGTTACTTTTATTATTGCTATTTCTATAATCTTATTAGCAGATAAATTCGTAGATATTTTATGGCTTGCAAAATCTATTCAAGTATTAACTTTAGTTTTTGTGATAATTGTTTTACAATTTTTTAGAAATCCAAAGAGACTTACTGCTATAAATGATAATACAATTATTGCTCCAGTTGATGGTAAAGTAGTTGTAATTGAAGAGGTAGAAGAGCCAGAATATTTTAAAGATAAAAGATTACAAGTCTCAATTTTTATGTCTCCCATTAACGTGCATGTAACTAGATATGCTATTGGAGGTAAAGTAAATTATAGTAAATATCATCCAGGTAAATACTTAGTTGCTTGGCACCCAAAAGCATCTACAGAAAACGAAAGAACTACTATTGTAGTAGAAAATGATTCTGTTGGAGAAATATTGTACAGACAAATTGCAGGAGCTTTAGCAAAAAGAATTGTAAATTATGCTACTGTAGGTGAAACAGTTGTTCAAGGTGAAGATGCTGGTTTTATTAAATTCGGTTCTAGGGTAGATGTTTTTTTACCTATTGGTACTAAAGTAAATGTAAATTTAGGAGATAAAGTTAAAGGTGGTGTCCAAGTTATCGCAGAAAAATAATAATGAAGATGCTAATTTAGATGATAATTTTCAAAAAGCTTTTGAAGAAATCTCTAAATTAAAAGAAGCTATTGCTCCAGATTTAATGCTAAAGTTCTACGCTTATTATAAACAAGCTACTTTTGGAAATAAGTTTACATTTAATAGTGGTTTAGATGTAAGAAGTGCCTTTAAATTTAATGCTTGGATGCAGTTAAATGGTATGAGTTCTACAGACGCAAAAAAAGAGTATATTAAATTGGCAAACAATATTTTAAATAAAAAATAAGATCATGAAGAAAATTAGTTTATTATTATTTTTAGTGGCAACAACATTCCAGTTTTCATCTTGTAAATCAGATGCGAATAAAGATAAAAATGGAACACAAATAGAAAAGGTTCCTGCAGCAGCTTTTGTTGTAGAAAATGCAAAAAACGATATTAACTTTACAGCTTATAAAACAACAGAAAAAGTTGCTGTTGGGGGTAAATTTACAAGAGTAGATGTAATTTCTGGAGGAGAAGGAGCATCTGTTAAAGAAGCTATACATAATACAGAGTTTTCAATTCCTGTAACTACTTTAGCAACTAAAGATTCGAGTAGAGATTATAAAATTAGAAAGTTTTTCTTTGGTGTAATGGATAATACAGATTTATTAAAAGGTAAACTTTTAATCAATGATGAAACTACTGGTACAGCTAAAATAACTATGAATGGTGAAACTAAAGATGTGCCATTTACTTATACAATTAAAGATAAAATATTTAATATGAAAGCGACTATAGATGTAAACGATTGGAATGCATCAGCTGCTTTAGCAAAATTAAATGAAGTGTGTAAGTTATTACATACAGGTGCTGATGGTGTATCTAAAACTTGGAGTGAAGTAGCTTTAGATATTACGTCTACATTTTAAGAATATTACAAATTACTTAATGCTTTATTAAGTGTTTTAAATCGAAAAGGATATCCATTCTTTTCGATTTTTTTTGATGATAATCTAGAGCCTTTTAGTAATATTTGAGACATATCTCCAAACATTAATTTTAAAGCAAAACTTGGCACATTTATACCAATAAAAGGTCTGTTTATATTTTTTGCTAATGCTTTAGAAAATGTTTTACTTGTGTGATGTTCAGGTGCCACAGCATTAAAAACACCTTCAATATTATTTTCTATGGTATAAATATACATTTCAGCTAAATCATCAATATGTATCCAAGGTAAATATTGATTTCCTGAGCCTAAAGGAGAAATTATGGGTGTTTTCATTTTTTCTAAAGCTCCACCTGTTTTCGATAAAACAATACCTGTTCTTAAAATAGTAACAGGAATTTTTAAGGCTTTGAATTGGTGAGCAGCATCTTCCCATTTTTGGCAAACTTCACCTAAAAAATCATTTCCAGCTTTATCTGTTTCTTTAAATATTTTATCTGATGTTACTGCTCCATAATAACCACTTCCAGAAGCAGAAATAAAGCCCTTTAAATCACGATTTAATTCCTTTACCTTTTTAAATAATAAGTTCGCAGTTTCAACTCTACTATCAATAATTACTTTTTTTCTTTTATCTGACCAACGTTCATCAGCTATACCAGCTCCAGCCAAATGTATTATATAATCTATATTTTCAAATGCTTTATCATCTATAAAGTCATTTTTAATATCCCATTTAAATTCATTTTGTTCTTTAGGGTTTCTACTAAGAATAACAACTTCATGGTTTTTTTCTAGTAGTAATTCTGTTAACCTTGACCCTACTAAACCTGTACCTCCTGTAATTAAAACTTTACTCATACCCTTAAAATGATTTATATGTAAAGATAAAAAAACCGCAATCCAATAGAATTGCGGTTTTAACTAAATATTTCTTAAAAGATTATTTAATTTCTTTCATTGCGTTAGTAATTAGCGTTTTTAAGTGATTTTTATGAGCTTTAGTAGCTAAATCACCTGTACCATTGCTAGCCCAAGTTTTAATGTTTTTCAAGTTATAAATCGCCATAGATTTTGCAGCAACAGAAAAACGACCACTTGTTCTACCTGTAACCATACTAATTAATCTTTGAGTATAAACAGCTTGTAAATTTTGTCTAAAAGAATTAATACTTCCATATACATCTGGTTTAAACATCATATTGTTTAAATCTGTCATAAAAGTAGATAACTTATATTGGTTTCCATACAACTCAGAATTAGAAATTCTTTGTAAAGTATTTGGATGCATAATGTGTGCTAATATGCTTGTTTGATAACCTAGCACTTGTTCATGTATTTTAGGATCTTCTGGTCCACCAAAGAAATTATACCCTCTTCTTTGTCTTGCTAAATAATTGTAAACTTCATTTGGTGTGTCAAAAGCATTAGGTGCAAAAATGTATTTCTTTAAAGCAGCCATTGCTCTTTTTTGATCTTCTAAACTTACAGGAGTATAAGGTTGAGTTCCTCCTTCTTGTCCATAAGTAGATCTGTCTACATAAACACCACCAATAAATCTAGAAACAACACCACCTGCAATTCTTGTTTGGTTGTGTAAGGTATAATATGCTCTTCTTAAATCTTCATAAGTTTCACCTTTCTTTAAGAATTGAGTTTTTAGATTTTTCATCATATCATTTACTAATTCAAATCTGTTGATAGAATACGTAATTTGATCATTAGATAAATCTCCAATCATTACTCTAGGGTCAATTGCTTTTCCTGGAGAACGCATATCATCTGCATCATTACCAAAAATTAATTCTGGCTCAGTACTTCTGTTTAATAGAGCATTTCTTTCTGCTTCACTTTTAAATGGAGTATAACCAAACTGAATAGCCCAAATATCATAAGGACCAACTGCCATATCATAATACTGACCTTGCTTAGATCTATCATTTGTAATGTTAATTCCAGCATAATCCATTACAGAACCTGTTAAAGCTTTTCCTTTAATAAAGTCTTTATCTGCTAATTGAGCAGGAGAAAATAACTGAGAAGCTTTCATATTATGGTTTAATCCTAATGTATGTCCAACTTCGTGCATAATTAAAGATTTCATACCTTCTTTTTTGATAGCTTCCATATCTAAAGCAGAGGCACCTGTTGCTTGTAAAACAGCAGTTCCTAGCTGTAAGTTTTCATGCATTACATGACCAGCAGAACAGAAAAGTAAATTGTTTTTAGCTAAAAACTTCTTAGCTTCTAATTCTTCAGTTGTCTCTAACATCATGTTTTTAGAAGCATTATTATATAATTTATCTGCAAATACTCTGTTTGTAAAATGCACATATTCTAACATAATATCTGCACCTAAAATTTGACCAGTTCTTGGGTTTACAAAGCTTGGGCCATATCCACCAAAAGGAGGATTTGGAGAAGATGTCCAACGTAAAACATTATATCTTACATCTCCAGCATCCCAATCTGCATCATCTGGTTGTACTTTTACAACCATTGCATTATTAAAACCTGCTTTTTCAAAAGCTTCATTCCATGCTAAAACTCCTTCTTTAATAGTTTCTCTCCATTCAACTGGAGTAGAATTTTCTATCCACCAAGTGATTGGTTCTACAGGTTCAGAAATAGCTGCTTCAGGATTTTTCTTAACTAACTTCCATCTGTGAATCATATCTCTATAATTAACAGTTTCTGTAGTAGTCATGTCATTAGTTTCAGTTAAAAAATAACCTACTCTTGGATCATCCATTCTAACTTCATAGTCTTCAGTTGGCATATTCATAAAAGTATGGAATACTTTAATAGAAACATTTCTACCATCTGTAACAGCATTAGAGCCTCCATTAATTACAGAAGGATTACTATAAACATATTCAGTTTTTACGTTTGTATTTTCTGGATAGTTTTTAATGGCATTAATTTTAGATTTATTTTTATCAAATCTTCCTAAGCTAAATGCAAAAGGAGATTGGCCAGGAAATCTAGGTTGTTTTATTCTTGTAAAAGTTTCTGATAAGAATAGACCATCAGCATCAATTAAGTGTTCACCTTTCTTTTTGTCAGAAGCTAAAATTTTACCACTTGCAATAACTGCCTCACTAATATTAGCATCAGCAGATTTTGAAATTGCATTGTTTTTGTCAAAATAAAAAGCTGTATTTGGAGCAACGAATTCTATTCTATTATAGTAGTTTCTTATGTGAAAAACACTAGAACCTCTATAAGAACCTCTATAAGCACCAGCTTCTGTTACACCATCTGCTATTTGTGAAAAATAGATAAAGTCTTTATTTAATTGATCATCTTTTACTAAAAGCTTTACAGAACCAGTAATTGTATCTTGATAGATTGTAAATAATCCTTCAATTTTTTTGCTGCTTTTTGTTAAGCTAGCAATAGTTTTTCCTTTTGGTTTTGGTTTTGGTTTCGGAGCTACTACTTCTTTTTTGTCTCCTTTTTTCTTTTTCTTACTCTTTTTTTGTGCGTTTACATCTTGAACGCCAACAATAGCTACCATCAATAGAAATATCCATAAGATGTTAAGCTTTTTTAACGGTTGAGTTTTCATATAAGTTTGTTGAATTTATTAAGCTAACAAGGTACTTTTTAGATATTTATCTAAATGTTAAGATTTTTATAAAATTCTAAGCTATTATTTAATTGCAATTTTATCTAACTTAATAAAGCCGTATTTTTATAGTGATGAAAAACTACAAGAAAAGAAAAGGTTTTGTTTTTAAAACCTATGAAGCAAAAAATCAATCTCCTTTTGAGAAACTTTTTGAGATTTTTAAAGAACTCATAACATATACTTCAGGTGATTTTGATGAAGCTATAGACTGGTTACGCTCTTTAGATAAAGAGTATAATCTAACCACTGCTGAATATACAATTGATGATTTTATCGAAGATCTAAAAAAGAAAGGATACATCAAAGAAGAAATAGATGCAGATGGAGTAGGAGGTACAAAAATTACTCCAAAAACAGAACGTGCAATTCGTCAGCAGGCATTAAATCATATTTTTGGTAAGATAAAAAGAAGTGGTTCTGGTAATCATAAAAGTAAATCTCCAGGAATAGGAGATGAACATACAGGAGATTTTAGAGCTTATCAATTTGGTGATAATTTGGATAAAGTTTCTATGACTGAAAGCATTAGAAATGCTCAAATTAATAATGGAATTGGTGATTTTACACTTTCTGAAAACGATTTGGTAGTAGAAGAGACAATGCATAAAAGCCAAATGAGTACTGTGTTAATGATAGATATCAGTCATTCAATGATTTTATATGGAGAAGATAGAATTACACCAGCCAAAAAAGTAGCCATGGCTTTGGCTGAGTTGATTACAACCAGATATCCAAAAGATACATTAGATATTTTGGTATTTGGAAATGATGCTTGGACTATTAAAATTAAGGATTTACCTTACTTGCAAGTAGGTCCTTATCATACAAATACAGTTGCTGGTTTAAATTTAGCCATGGATTTATTGCGTAGAAAGAAAAATACCAATAAACAAATTTTTATGATAACAGATGGTAAGCCAAGTTGTTTGCGTTTACCTGATGGTCAGTATTATAAAAACAGTAATGGTTTAGATAAATATATAGTAAACAAATGTTATGCAATGGCGCAACAAGCTCGAAAATTACACATACCCATTACTACTTTTATGATTGCTCAAGACCCTTATTTAATGCAGTTTGTTAGAGCATTTACGCAAGCCAACCAAGGGAAAGCTTTTTATACAGGATTAAAAGGATTAGGAGAAATGATCTTTGAAGATTACGAAACCAATAGAAAAAAAAGAATAAAAGGATAAAAAACAGTCAAAAGCTGAACAATGAATAATATAAAAACATTAGGAGAATTAAAGAAGTCAGGATATAAATCTAAATCAATTAAAGACGAATTACGTGAAAACCTAATTAGTAAATTGATGAGTAAAGAAACTGTTTTTAAAGGTGTGCATGGATATGAAAATACAGTTATTCCTGAATTAGAAAGAGCAATTTTAAGTAAACATAATATCAATTTATTAGGGTTAAGAGGGCAAGCAAAAACAAGACTAGCAAGATTAATGGTGGGTTTGTTAGATGAATATATTCCTGTGGTTGAAGGATCAGAAATAAATGATGATCCACAAAATCCAATTTCAAGATATGCAATAGAACTCATCAAAGAAAAAGGAGATGAAACTCCAATTTATTGGTTGCATAGAGAAGAACGTTTTGCTGAAAAATTAGCAACACCAGATGTAACTGTAGCAGATATTATTGGAGATGTAGATCCCATAAAAGCAGCTAACTTAAAATTGAGTTATGCAGATGATAGAGTTATTCATTATGGAATGATTCCAAGAGCCAACAGATGTATTTTTGTAATCAACGAATTACCAGATTTACAAGCTCGAATTCAAGTAGCATTATTTAATATCTTACAAGAAGGAGATATTCAAATTAGAGGCTTTAAATTAAGATTACCTTTAGATATGCAATTTGTGTTTACTGCAAATCCTGAAGATTATACAAATCGTGGAAGTATTGTAACACCTTTAAAAGATAGGATTGGTTCACAGATTTTAACACATTATCCAGAGGATATAGAAACTGCAAAAATCATAACCCAACAAGAGGCAAAAAATATTCAGAAAGACTTTATTAAAGTTCCAGAATTAGCAAAAGATTTATTAGAACAGGTAGTTTTTGAAGCCAGAGAAAGCGAGTATATAGATGCAAAAAGTGGGGTAAGTGCAAGACTATCTATTTCTGCATTCGAGAACTTGCTAAGCACAGCAGAAAGACGTGCTATTTTATCTGGTGATGATGAAACCATGATTCGTTTAAGTGATTTTGATGGTATAATTCCTGCAATTACTGGTAAAGTAGAGTTGGTGTATGAAGGTGAACAAGAAGGAGCACATGTTGTTGCAGATAATTTGATTAAAAAAGCGATTAAATCTATTTTTCCAACCTATTTTCCAGAGATAAAGAAGTTGGAAAAACAAAGTGAAGAAACACCTTATGATGCCATTGTTTCTTGGTTTTTTAATGCTGATGAAGATTTTGAGCTCTTAGAAGATTTTACAATCAGCAATATAAAAATGAACTAGACAAAATAGGTCCTATAGATGCTTTCTTACAAGAACATCAACCTAATATGAATAAAGCTGATGCTTATTTTGTAAAAGAATTTTTACTTTGGGGATTAGTTGAATTTAAAAAACTAAGCAAGTATAGATTTGCAGAAGGCACACAATTTAAAGATCCTTATGGTAATTTTATAAACGGATTGTAATTAAAAAACCTCAGCTAATGCTGAGGTTTTTTTTAATTTATTCTTTACTCTCAAAGACCCACCAAGTTTCTCCATTATTTGGATTAAAGCTTATTTTTAAAGTACCAAGTTTAGAGTTAATTACATATTTCCCTTTTATATCTAAATATTTGTTATTTAATGTTGCATTGTATTTTCCATCAANGTAACTAAATTCAATTCCATTGNTAAGTTTAAAATAANGGTTCTTTTTACTTTCTAANGATTTAGAGTCTGTAATCTTTTTNAATCCTGTTAAAGAATTNTGANTATAGTTTAAGTTATTACTATCATTATCTTTAAAATGCTTTGTGAGTACTAATTCTAAAGAAGCACCTTTTTCTAAATGATATACATCTTTNTCAGATTTATAGNTAGGATATACATATAGACGAAAACCCTTCACTTTCAATATCAAGCTTNTAAGGGTTTTCTGAGTTTTTCATTTGAATATAGCCCTCTTTTGTTTTTACTTCAAATTTTGTTCCTGGAGGATACATAATGTATTTACTTTCTTTGTCATCAACTTTAAATTTTAAGTAAGTATTTTGTGCGTAACTAATTAATGATACCATTAAAATAAGGCTTGTTATAAATGTTTTCATAATTTTATTTTTTAAGTGATTATTCAATTCTATTTTTTTCATCTTCAATTCCTGTTTTTCTATTTCTAGCTTTTTTAACTTCATTACTACCAAAGTTGTAGGTTAGATTTATTTTAAACTGTCTACTATCACTGCCTCCTGAACCATCTATAAATAAATCTCCAAATTGAGTGGTTCCACTCCAAGGTGATGTAAAAAGGATATCGTCTATACCAATTCTAACATTTAGTTTATCGTCTAAAAACTTTTTTTGAAGTGCCAGATTTAAAGAACCTAAGCTATTGGTTCTATAAGTTCCACCCCAAATTGAAGGCGAGTTATACCAACCAGAAACTTCGAATCTAAAGTCATTTGGGAGTTTAAAAGTATTTTGTGCATAAAAGCTTAATGAATTTTGAGAAATACCTATAAAGTCTGGGTTAGTTGCAATAAACTCATTTCTTGAAGCATTTATACTGATGTAATAACTCTACCAATCGTTAAATTTAGAAGGATAAGAAATGCCTAAATTATATACTCTTTGATTGGCAACATTTCTAACATTAATAAAGTTTTGATTATTGCCTTGAGCTTCTGTTACTTGAGCAAATAAATCTTTTATAAAACTGTAACTAAAAGAAGTGGTTAATCTGTAATTATAAGTATGAGATAATTTTAAATTATTGGTGTATTGTGGTTGTAAAAAAGGATTTCCTTTTCTAAAAGATAATTCATCAATTCTATACTCAAAAGGATTTAAGTTCTGGTAATTTGGTCTTTGTATTCTTCTGCTATAATTTAAAGCCCAAGAGTTTTTTCTGTTAGGAGTAAAAGTGATTCCTGCACTAGGAAACCAATCTGTATAATTACGTTCAACTACATTATTATTACTGGTTTGCATTGCTGTTAATGTTCCTTTAGAATCTGTATTTTCTATTCGTAAACCAAACTGAATGTTTACTTTCTTATACTTTTTATTAAAGTTGATGTAAGCTGCATTTATAATTTCATCATATTCAAAATCATTTGATCTAGTATTATCTATTTGATTTTGTCCATTGTTAACATTAAAAAAATCAAAGTCATTTTCTGTATTAATTTTCGAGAATTTAACTCCAAAACTTAGTTTCCCCTTTAAGAAGTTTTGTTCATAATCTGCTTTTGATGTAAAAAGATTAATAGTGGTTGGTGAAACAATAAAAAATATATTTTCACTTATAATTTGAGTTTCATTTCCATTATAATAATAGTTAGGTTGCAGGTTTTCTCGATCACTTTTATACTTTCCAAAATCTACATCAACATTAAAAGAAGTTCCTTTTTTATTGTCATATTTATAATTGATGTTGGTGTATAGATTATACACATCACTATCTGTATCACTTTCTGCAACTAAAACATTGTCTGGTTGGTTTTGTCCTTAAGGTGTTATTGGAGTTCTTGAATCATTTTGAGAAAAGTTATCAGAAAAATTACCAGATAAAATAACACCAAAAGTCGATGATTTATTTGTGTACCAATCAAAACCAAAACGAGCATTGGTTCTATTATAATCGAAAATAGTTTCTGATTTTGCGTTAAAATTGGTGTTGTTTTGTGTTCTGTTTAAGTTTAAAAAACCAAAACTATTTCCTGTTCCATTACTTACAGAACCATACAAACTTGTTTTTTTATTTCTATTGTTAAAAGACACAGCATTGTTAAATCGAGCAAAATCACCTTGTGTGTAGCCACTTGTTAAGCTACCATTTGTGCCTAAAGACTTGTCTCTTTTTAATACGATGTTAATAATACCAGCATTCCCTTCAGCATCGTATTTAGATGAAGGTTGGGTTATAATTTCTATAGACTCAATATCTGATGATTGTAATGTTTTCAGAAAATTCACCAAATCTTCGCCTCTTAAAACTGATGGTTTACCATCAATATAAAATAGCACTCCATTTTTACCTTCTACAATTAAATTATCATTATTATCTATGACAACTCCAGGAGCTTTACGTAGCAAATCAAAACCAGAATCTCCTGCTGCATTTATGGTGTTTTGTACATTAAAAACAGTTTTATCAGCTAAAACTTGTACCATTGGTTTTTCAGTTTTTATAATAACTTCTTCCAACTGTTCTGTAGCTGAGGTTAATTGAATTGTATTTAAATTTTTGTCATTAGTGATAATGATTTTATCAGATTTATACACCTTAAAACCTAAACTCTCTATTTTTAAATAATAGGTTCCATTTTTAACATTTGCTATTTTAAAAAAACCTTTAGAAGTAGAAACAGCAGCTTTTATAAATTGATTAGAGTCACTTAATAAAGAAATGGCAGCAGCATCTAAAGGATTATTATTAGAATCAACAATTTTACCAGTAATTGTAGCTTGTGAAAACGTAAAATTGCTAAATATGTAAAAGCAAAGTACAGTTATACTATTTTTCATTATTTTCTGTTTTTAATTTTGACACTACAAAACTATTTCAGAAGTAAAGTTTTTGCAATAAGAAGTCTTTTAGTTGCACTATAATCCGTTAAATGGTCTTGGACAATTCAACTTTAAATAGGTCAATTCGTCGATTTCGAACTATAAAAACCTCAGATTAATAGTATTTTTGAGTAAATTCTTACATCATGAAGAACATTACTAAGAAAGAAGCTTTCACCATTTTTATATTTTATTTGTTTTTTTCGTTTCTCTATAGAATTGTGCTTTGGTATAATGTTGGAGACTATGCAAAAGAAGGTTTTTGGGGTTGGGCAAATCTTTCAGATTACTGGTATATGGCTGGTATGCAATACACTTTTTATTTTTTAGCATCTATTGGTATTTGGTTTGTAGGTATTAAATTATTAAAAAATAAGCCTCAATATTTACAGATGTTAACGGTTTTAATTTTGATACCTATAGTTGTTTATTTTGTTAGAGAAACGCGTTATTCTTTTTTAGATAGTATTGGTGTTTTTCATTTAAATGGAACTGGTTCTGTTTGGGATTGGTATATCCCAACCTTGTTTTTATTATTTCAATTCGGAATGTTTTTTGCCTATCGTTATTTTATAGACAATCAAAAGAAAATTAAATTAGAAGCAGAGTTAAAACAAGTAGCATTAAAAAGTGAATTGTCTGCTTTAAAAGCACAATTAAATCCTCATTTTTTATACAATGTTTTTAATACCATAAGCGCCTCTGTACCTGCAGAACAAGAGAAAACAAGAAATATGATTGCTGAATTGTCAGATTTATTTAGATATCAATTAAAAGCGAGTAAAGTAGAAAAAGTAACTTTAGAAGAAGAGTTGAACTTTATAAAAAAATACCTTCAGTTAGAAAAAGAACGTTTTGAAGATAGATTAGAAGTAATATTTGATATTGATACTACTATACTAAATGAAAAAATTCCGTCAATGTTATTGCAACCACTTATAGAAAATTCTATAAAACATGGTTTGTCTAGTTTAATAGATGGTGGAGAAATAAAAATAATTGTCAAGAAAAAAGA
>JGI26084J50262_1000463_pt1 | contig 23389 bp, 24 predicted proteins | sample SaaInl6LU_22_DNA_FD_50262 | JGI IMG/M metagenome (IMG submission 50262) | reverse complement strand
TCTTTTAAGAAACGATTTGTTGAGGAAATGGAACATATACTCATCGTTATACAGAAGTACTCTTAAAACATCGTTTATGTGGTTCTTATAGTGAGTTTGTGATGATTTGCAGTAATCTAATTGTAGTTATTATCAGTTCATATATAAAATTTGCATAGAAATTGTTGTTTTATATTTTTTTTGATACTTATAACTGAGAGAACATCAACATAATGTTTTCTTTTTCCTTTATCATTTTTAGGAATGATATAAAACCGCATCGGTGGTGAGTGGGTAATCCAATACAATTTTGGTTCAACAATGAGTGTGTTTAGTAAGGTGCAAGGAAGTGGAACTCAATTGAGTTTTTCATTGATGAATGGAGTGTTGATAATTATACTAATCAGATTAGAAACATCATAACCTAATGGGGTGTAAAATCCCTTTTAAGGAAGAAGTATATCCTATTACCAAATCAGTATTAAAAGAAAAAATAAAAAAAAGAAATTTCAACCTCTAACTATCAACTATGGAAAATCAAATACCAAAAGAATACCAAAGTAAATTCAATTCATTCGAAGAATTTAGAATATATAATATAGAAAAAGCAAAAAAACAATTAGAAAGAGCATTTAATAAAATGGAAATAAATGGAAATAAAGATTGGGAAAAGTATGTTAAAAGAAATATCTNAAAAGAATAAGAATTAACGATATTCAATTTTAAGAGGCAAACAAAAAGGTGATANATGATTTTGATGATTATCAAAAAAAATATGGAAAATTTAGATAGAGATTTACAAAGAGAAAAAAAATGGATATTACCATTATTAGAGGTAGTAAAGGATAAAAAAGGATTAAAACATACTCAAAAATATTCCCAAATTTATATACTAAATTTCTTAATTGAAAAAAGGGTGTTAAGTGATAGTAGAGAAAAGTTAATTTGGCAATTAAAAAACAATACCAATTACACTACCAATAAANTAATGGAATTAATTGATTCTTACTTTCTATTCAAAGAGTTTTTACCTGAGTTTAATGATATACTAAAAGATATTAATTATGAAAAAGAGGAAGATACATTACCTACAATTAACATTGAAGATATTGATGATGTAAGTGATGAAGATATGGAACAAATCATAAGAGATTTGGAGTATGCAACGGGTGAGAGAGATACTTATGAATAACCATCTAATAAGAAACAATAGAGATAAGGTAAGTGAGTATCTAAACGAAATTTATAAAATGAGTGAAGGTTTCATAGAAGAGGATATTAAAGTTTTAGAAGAGTTATTAAATGATATAGATGATTGGAAAATATGTTGTGAAGAATTAGAATTTAAAATTAAATCACTTCATCAATTCAACTCAGATNTAAAGCCAATTAAAGAAAATGATAAAACAGAAGAACTCATAATATTTTAAAATAATAAAAAAATGGAACAAACATTAGAACTATTAGGAATTAATACAAATTTGTTAACATCAAAACCACTATTCACCCGTTTAGAAACTGAGAAGATATTTGGATGTACTCCACAAACTCTTAAATCTTTCGAAAGAAGGGAATTAATTAAGCCAAACAAATTTAAAAATAAACATTTCTACACTGCAAACGAGATTTTATTATGTATCAAAAAACAAATACCAAATGTATATAAAATTAAGTGTGAGGAATTAGAATGTTATGAAATAAGAGGTTAGTGGTTAATTTCAATCCTTCATCTCAAAATGAACATATCTTCACATAGTAATAGATTACATATTAAAAATATAGGGTAATTATAATATCAATGTAAAATTTTACACCTACTCACTTTAGAGTAATTGTTATTTATTATACCTTTTTTTTTAAAATAAAAAAACATGACAAATTGTCTGAAATTCATTAACTTTGCAGATATTTTTTTCATAAAGTTAAATATGGAAAAATAACTGAGATAAGTTAAAATGGGGGGAACTAGAATTAAATATTTTTCCCCCCATAGTTACACCAAATAGAAAAATGAAGAAACCCGAAACTACCATATTAAAAAAGAATCCATATCAATATAACGGTGAATCCATCCCTTCTTCTCCCCATACAAAATCATTGTTAAGTACTGATAATCAATCAGTTAAAAATAATAAGAGAGTTTTCATAGAAAGCTATGGCTGTCAAATGAATATGAATGATAGTGAAATTGTTGCAGCTATTTTAGATAAGGAGGGTTATAATACTACTCAAATATTAGAAGAAGCAGATTTAGTTTTAGTAAATACCTGCTCAATACGTGAAAAAGCAGAAACTACTGTACGCAGAAGACTACAGAAATATAATGCTGTAAAACAAGTAAATAAAAAAATGAAAGTTGGTGTTCTTGGCTGTATGGCAGAACGTTTAAAAGAGAAATTTTTAGAAGAAGAAAAAATTGTTGATTTGGTTGTAGGGCCTGACGCTTANAAAGATTTACCAAATCTCTTAGAAGAAGTTTATGAAGGAAGAGACGCTGTAAATGTTATTTTATCTAAAGAGGAAACGTATGGAGACATTTCTCCAGTTCGTTTAAACTCTAATGGTGTATCCGCCTTTGTTTCTATAACAAGAGGCTGTGACAATATGTGTACCTTCTGTGTGGTTCCATTTACAAGAGGAAGAGAACGAAGTAGAGATCCTAAGAGTATTTTGGAAGAAATACAGTCGATGGTTGATAAAGATTTTAAAGAAATTACTTTATTGGGTCAAAATGTAGATAGTTTTTTATGGTATGGAGGTGGCTTGAAAAAAGATTTTAAAAAAGCATCTGAAATGGCACAAGCAACAGCTGTAGATTTTGCTCAACTGCTAGATATGTGTGCAACTCATTTTCCAAAAACACGTTTTCGGTTTTCTACCTCTAATCCACAAGACATGAGTTTAGATGTAATTCATGTTATGGCTAAGCATAAAAATATTTGCAAATACATTCACTTACCTGTACAAAGCGGAAGTAATGCCATGCTAAAAGCCATGAACAGACAACATACTCGCGAAGAGTATATGGCTCTAGTAGATAACATTTTTAAAATTATACCAGAAATGGCATTGTCTCAAGATATGATTGTTGGTTTTTGTGGAGAAACAGAACAAGACCATAAAGATACTTTAGACTTAATGGAATATGTAAAGTACGACTTTGGATTTATGTTTGCCTACTCTGAAAGACCAGGAACACTAGCAGGTAAAAAAATGATAGATGATGTACCTGCAGACGTTAAAAAAAGAAGGCTAACTGAAGTAATAGATTTACAACAAAAACACGCTTTATATAGAACTCAAAAACATTTAGGAAAAATAGAAGAGGTTTTAATTGAAGGCACTTCTAAAAAAAATCCAAATGAATGGAAAGGTAGAAATACACAAAATACTGTTATAGTATTTCCTAAAGAACATTACAAATTAGGAGATTTTGTAAATGTTAAAGTAGAAGATTGTACCTCAGCAACGCTAAAGGGAAGAGCTGTTGGGTATTCAGAAAATAATTAAAATATAAGCAAAGATTAAAGGGTAAAATAAAAAAGTTCATTTATAAAACCTTTAAGATTTTGAACTTTAAAAATTATTGAAATGGAAAACTTACAAGCATTAAAACAACGTTTTGGAATTATTGGAAACGATGTTCAATTAAATAGAGCTCTAGAAAAAGCTGTTCGTGTAGCTCCTACAGATATTTCTGTGTTAGTAACCGGAGAAAGTGGTGTTGGTAAGGAAAGTATCCCTAAAATTATTCATTCTCTTTCTCATAGAAAACATGCAAAATATATTGCTGTTAACTGTGGTGCCATTCCTGAAGGAACAATAGATAGTGAACTTTTTGGACACGAAAAAGGTGCTTTTACAGGTGCAACCCAAGATAGAAAAGGATATTTTGAAGTGGCAGATGGTGGAACAATTTTTTTAGATGAGGTAGGTGAGCTACCGCTAACCACCCAAGTACGTTTATTGCGTGTATTAGAGAATGGCGAATTTATAAAAGTTGGTTCATCAAAAGTTTTAAAAACAAATGTTCGAATCGTTGCAGCTACAAATGTTAACATGCAAACTGCCATAGAAAAAGAAAAATTTAGAGAAGACCTATATTATAGACTGAGTACTATAGAAATTCATTTGCCTGCGTTAAGAGAGCGAAATACTGACATTCATTTACTATTTAGAAAGTTTGCTTCCGATTTTGCTCAAAAATACAGAATGCCATCCATACGTTTAGATGAAAGTGCAGTGCATGTTTTATCAAACTTTCGCTTTCCTGGTAACATTAGACAGCTAAAGAATTTAGCAGAACAAATTTCAGTAATTGAAGAAGAAAGAATTATTTCTGCTATTAAACTTCAGCAGTATCTACCAAATAAATCAGACAATTTACCAGCAATTATAGGAAATAAAAAAGAAAATGATTTTTCTACTGAACGCGATATCATGTATAAAATTCTTTTTGATATGCGTAATGATATCAACGATCTAAAAAAACTAACTTTAGATTTAATGAAAACAGGGAATATTGAAGAAGTCCAAGAAGAAAATCATAGACTACTAGAAAAAATATATAATGATAAAGATTTAGAAAAATTAGACATTGAAGTATTAAATGTGCCTCAACAAACTAATTCTGCTGAAAATAATTATGATTTTATAGAAACTATAGAAGAAGACGAATCCTTATCTTTACAAGATAAAGAAATAGAAATGATTAAAAAATCTCTTGAAAAAAATAATAACAAACGTAAATTAGCAGCGAAGGAGCTAGGTATTTCTGAAAGAACTTTATACAGAAAAATTAAACAATACGACTTATAAAATTGTAGTATGAAACAATTTATTTTATCACTTTTTATATTAATTACCTTTATTGGTTGTGGCGCCTATTCTTTTACCGGTGGTAACACTGGTGATGCCAAAACAATACAAATTGATTTTTTTCAAAATCAAGCTCCATTAGTAGAACCTGTTTTAACACAACGTTTTACAAATGATTTACAAGATTTATTTACAAGACAAACAAACTTAACTCTTACTAATTCTAATGGAGATTTATATTTTAGCGGGGAAATTACTGGATATAGAATAACTCCAATGAGTGGAACTTCTAACCAAACTGCAGCACAAAATAGATTAACAGTTACAGTAAATGTTAGGTTTGTAAATAAATTAGTAGAAGAAGATGATTTTGAAAAAACATTCTCTTTTTATTCAGATTTTGATGCTAATGCACAATTATCAGGAAGTGTTTTAGATAGTGCATTGGATGAAATTTTAGAAAGAATTATTCAGGACATATTTAATGCTTCTGTAGCTAAATGGTAAAATATAAAAATTGAAAACAGCAGAATTTAAACACTTAATAACACAAAAAAATCAAATACAGCAAGTAGCCGCTAGTAGTTTAAAATCTGTTGTGACTACCTATCCATACTTTCAGATGGCTCGTGTGTTGTATTTAGAGAAATTAAGAAAAGACAATAGCTTTAAATACAACCAAGAATTAAAAAAAACAGCAGCACATACAAGAGATAGAGCTGTATTATTTGAATACATTACCTCTACAGATTTTTTGCAACGCAAGAAAGAAGAAAAACCCAAATATGATCTTAAAGATGTAGAGGCAAATAAGCAACCAGGACCGTCTGTAGAAAACACAAAAAAGTTACTTGCTGTTGGCAAACCCTTACAATTTGATAGCTCAGAAAGATATTCATTCAATCAATGGTTACAATTATCTACAAAGAAACCAATAGAGAGAACTAAAAAAATTGAAGTAAAAAAGCTTCAAAAAGAAGACTTAATCAATAAATTTATTGAAGTAAACCCTAAAATAAAACCATTATCAAAAGACAAGCATATTTCAATTTCAGTTAATGAAAATCAACAAGATTCTTCATTAATGACAGAAACTTTAGCAAAGGTCTACTTAGAGCAAAAGAAATATGAAAATGCGATTCAAGCCTATCGTATTTTAAGTTTGAAATATCCAGAAAAAAGTGGTTTCTTTGCAGACCAAATTAAAAGAATACAAATTTTACAAAAATAGATATAATGAGTTATACAGCTTTTATCATATTAATACTAATTGTAGCAGTCGCTTTAGTACTAATCGTAATGGTTCAGAATCCAAAAGGAGGAGGTTTATCTTCATCATTTGGAGGAGGTGGAGCACAATCTTTAGGTGGTGTTCAAAATACAAACAACTTTTTAGACAGAACAACTTGGACGTTAGCTATAGCAATGTTTGCTTTAATACTATTGTCTAATGTTGCTATCCCAAGAGGTGGTGATAATGATGTAAATCTAAACAACACGCTAGAAGGAATAGAAACAACAGCTCCTGTAGAAAACACATTACCTTCTACAAACGATAGTATTAATTAACCACTATCAATTAAAAATACAATGCCAACGTAAAATGACACGTTGGCATTTTTTTTTGATTTTTTTTAGGTAAAAAAAATATTCATAGAAAAAATGTCAGTATTTAATTGTTGGCATACTTTCTGAGATATCTTAAAAAAATTAATTTTATTAATCAAAAATTTTATAAAACAATGGGATTAAATATTAAACCTTTAGCAGACAGAGTTCTTGTAGAACCTGCGCCAGCAGAAACAAAAACCGCATCTGGATTAATTATTCCTGACAATGCGAAAGAAAAACCACAAAAAGGTACTGTAGTTGCAGTAGGAAATGGTAAAATTGATGAACCTTTAACGGTAAAAGTAGGTGACACTGTTTTATATGGAAAATATGGTGGAACTGACTTAAAGTTAGAAGGAAAAGAGTATTTAATGATGCGTGAATCTGATATTCTAGCAATTATTTAAAACAACTATTAGCTATTAGCCTTTGCTTTTAGCACAGAAAAATAAAAGTATAACTAAGCCAATAGGAAAAAACTATAGGCAAAAAGCTTAAAATAAAATGGCAAAAGATATAAAATTTGATATTGAAGCAAGAGACGGTTTAAAACGTGGAGTTGATGCATTAGCAAATGCTGTAAAAGTAACTTTAGGACCAAAAGGAAGAAATGTAATTATTTCTAAATCTTTTGGAGCACCAACAGTGACTAAAGACGGTGTGTCTGTGGCAAAAGAAGTAGAATTAGAAAACGAGCTAGAAAACATGGGAGCTCAAATGGTAAAAGAAGTTGCTTCTAAAACCAACGATTTAGCTGGTGATGGTACAACAACTGCTACTGTTTTAGCACAGGCAATTGTAAAAGAGGGTTTAAAAAATGTTGCTGCAGGTGCAAACCCTATGGATTTGAAACGTGGAATTGACAAAGCTGTTGAAGCAATTGTTGCTGATTTAGAAAAACAAACTCAAAAAGTTGGAAATTCTTCAGATAAAATACAGCAAGTAGCATCTATTTCTGCAAATAACGATTCTGTTATTGGAGATTTAATTGCAAAAGCTTTTGATAAAGTAGGTAAAGAAGGTGTAATTACTGTAGAAGAGGCAAAAGGTACAGATACGTATGTAGATGTTGTAGAAGGTATGCAGTTTGATAGAGGATATTTATCTCCATACTTTGTTACTGATGCAGACAAAATGATTGCAGACTTAGAAAACCCTTATGTATTGTTATTTGATAAGAAGATTTCTAACCTTCAAGAAATTTTACCAATCTTAGAGCCAGTTTCTCAATCTGGTAGACCTTTATTAATTATTGCAGAAGATGTAGATGGACAAGCATTAGCAACTTTAGTTGTTAATAAATTAAGAGGAGGTTTAAAAATCGCTGCTGTAAAAGCTCCAGGTTTTGGAGATAGAAGAAAAGCAATGTTAGAAGATATTGCAATTTTAACTGGCGGTACTGTAATTTCTGAAGAAAGAGGATTCTCTTTAGAGAATGCTACTTTAGATTTATTAGGTACTGCAGAAGGAATTACAATTGATAAAGACAATACTACAATTGTAAATGGTTCTGGAGATCCAGAAGCGATTAAAGGACGTGTAAACCAAATTAAAGCGCAAATAGAAACTACTACTTCTGATTATGACAAAGAAAAACTGCAAGAGCGTTTGGCTAAATTAGCTGGAGGTGTTGCCGTTTTATATGTTGGTGCTGCTTCTGAAGTAGAAATGAAAGAAAAGAAAGATAGAGTAGATGACGCTTTACATGCAACTAGAGCTGCTGTAGAAGAAGGTATTGTTGCAGGTGGTGGTGTTGCCTTAGTTAGAGCTAAAAAAGTTTTAGAAAAATTACCAACTGATAATTTAGATGAAACTACAGGTGTACAAATTGTAAATAAAGCCATAGAATCTCCTTTAAGAACTATTGTAGAAAATGCTGGTGGTGAAGGTTCTGTTGTAATTAATAAAGTACTAGAAGGTAAAAAGAACTTTGGTTACGATGCCAAAACCGAAACATATGTAGATATGTTAGANGCTGGTATAATCGATCCTAAAAAAGTAACTAGAGTTGCTTTAGAAAATGCAGCCTCTGTAGCAGGTATGATTTTAACAACTGAATGTGCATTAGTAGATATTAAAGAAGATGCACCAGCAGGTGGTGGAATGCCTCCAATGGGTGGTGGAATGCCAGGAATGATGTAGTAACAAATCGCTACAAATAAATATTCTTCATTTATAATCCATTTTGGCTTTATGAAGAAATCTTAAAAATAAAAAATCCGTTAGAATTTCTAACGGATTTTTTAGTTAATTGATTTTTAAATTAATTTAAAATCATAAAGAATGCCATTGCAATCATTATTGTATTCTCTATAAAAGTTGCTTTGGTCATGGGTAAATTTAAAACTGAACCCAAACAAGCACATTTAATACTCTGCTTACTTAGTAACGATTTTGCAACCCCGATTGTAGTTATACCTAATATTACTATTGTACTTATCAAGGCTAAATCTAATTGAAATCGCATTAAAAAAAAGAACCCTAACAGTAATTCTATAAAAGGATATACCAAACCATAATTTGGTAAACGCTTCGCTAATGGATCATACATTACAAAGCTACTCGCAAATCCTTTTACGTCTAAAAACTTAAAAAAACTAAATACTACATAAAACAACCCCATAAACGTAAACATAAACTCAGAGGTTTTCCAAGGATCTCTATTTATAAGTATGGATGCTGTTGTTATAAATGCAAAAATTAAAAATAATGGATACAGTTGCTGAAATTCTGATTTTTCATTTTCATTTAAAGCTACATCAAATACCTCCTCTTGTTTGGTAATAGTAAACTTTTCTGGTAAAGCAGCTTTTAATTTAGGTATAGAAACTGGGGTGTTAAAGTAAATTTCAACCTCATTTTTTTCCAGATTAACCGCTGCTGTATTTATATCAGACAGCGCTAATAATGCTTTTTCAACCGAGTTTTTACATCCATTGCAAGTCATTCCAGAAACTGAATATGTTTGTTTCATGATTACTATTTATTGTGCTTCTTTTGTTTTTTTTGCCCTACTTTATGATCTTTAACAACCTCATCATCTCTATACTTACAGCAAGGGTTGACAGAATTGTATGCTTCTTCTTTAGCGACCAATTTCTTATTACCAGCTAATAAAATATCATGGCCAACATTTAAAATATTTTGTTGTATGGTTGCCACTTCTGTTTTACGTTCATCTAAAATTACATTTAATTGATGTGTTTCTGGGCTCCAAATTGCAAACTTTACTCCTTTTGTTTTTAAAGCTGCAGTTTCAATTCGTTTTTTACACATCCCACAAACTCCATCCACTTTAATNACTTTTTTTGCATTTTTATTGTCTTTCATTTCTTGAGATTGAACTGTATATCCAATCAAAATTATACCTAAAGTTAAAATTATTTTATTCATTTTTTATATCTGTTTTTAATTAATATTAAATCTTAAACCTGTGTATACAGATCTTCCAAAAATTGGTGCGTACACTATTGTTGTATCAAAATGTGCTCCGAAAGGAGCATCNCTTGCTAAGACAGGNGTATTCTGTTGCACATTTGTTAAATTCTCTGCGCCTAAATACACCTCAAATCTTTTAGAAAACACCTTTGTTATTTGTGCATTTAACAACTGATAAGACTCTACTATTGCTGGTAATTGATATTCTATTGGTTTTGCATTTGTACTCGGTAAACGCTGCTTCCCAATATTGTTAAATGTTACATCGAACTTCCATTGCNCATTNGTAGCATTAAGTTCTGTCTCATAAGATAAATTGGCAAAAAATCGATTTCTTGGCTGAATAGGCTTTTGTAGATTTCCAAATTTATAATCTGTATAAATATCAAAATACTTATAGGCCGTTCGTAAATTTAATCTTTCTGCTAAGGCATAATTTAACTCTATCTGAAAGCTATTTGCTATACTATTACCCTCTAGATTATAGAAGGCAATTTGTTGAGGATTTTCCCAATCTACAACTACTTGATTTTCAAAATTTGTCTGATAAAAATCTAGAGTTACATCTCCTTTTTGATTAAACAAGTTAAATTTCTGAAGATAAGAAACTCCATAATTCCATGCAATTTCTGGATTTAATCCATAAATAGTACCACCACCATCATCATCAATATGCACCTGTCTAGCGCTTGCAAATAATTGCTGATTCTCTGCAAAAATATTTGCACTCCTTTTACCTCTCCCTATAGATGCTCTAAACACCCCTTTATCCCAAGGCACATATCTTAAATGCAATCTTGGCGTAACAAAAGTACCTAGTAAATTATGTGTATCTAATCTAATGCCAGCAGTAAGACTAAAATCGTTTAAATTATCAAAAGCATACTCAAAGAAACCTCCAAACGAATTTTCGCTTCTATCATAAGTTGTAGTATTTACCAACTCATCAAATTGATCATAGGTAAAACTTAACCCTGTTTTAAATTTATTACGAGTATCTCCTAGTATTGAATTAAAAATAAGATTAGAATACATACTTTGATGCTNNATATCATAAACATTTAGCCCAAAATAAGAATCTTGTTGGTGATTACTGTATGCCATTTGAAAACCAATACTTTGAAAGGGCAATTCAGGAAAAACATACCCCAATTTAAAAGAAGTGTCAAAACGTTTGGTATCTATCTCACTTCCCCAATTATTGGTTGTTCCTCTATCCATATCAGGATTAAAATTTAATTCTCCAGTTTGTTTTTCATCATTTAAAAAACGAACATTTATAAAACTTACCCAACCTTTTTCAGCATCAGTAAACTGCCACCTATTCATCACATTTATTTGATTTGCTAAAGGCATGTCTAAAAAATTATCCTTATTTCTGTCAAACTTTTGACCTCTATAGTTCCCATGAATATACAAACCTGTATTCCATTTATCTGATACTTTCTGATTGAAATGGGTGTTTAATTCAAAACGCCCCATTTGAGAAGCATANGCATTTAAGAAGAATGTATTATCTGTTAANGGTTTTACCAATTCTGCATTTATTTGNCCAGAAATACTTTCAAAACCATTTACAACCGAACCTGCACCTTTGGTTATTTGTATACTTTCTACCCAAGTTCCAGGGGTAAATGTTAAACCAAAAACCTGACTTGCACCTCTTACAGCAGGAATATTTTCTTGCGTAATTAGTAAATATGGGCTTGTTAAACCAAGCATTTGAATTTGTTTTGTCCCAGTTAATGCATCAGAAAAACTTACATCTATAGATGGGTTGGTTTCAAAACTTTCTGCCAAATTACAACACGCAGCCTTTAACAATTCTTCAGNATTTACTGTAAACATATTTGTAGTAGACAAAAATGATTTCTGAACAGCATTTCGTTTGCTATTAATGGTAATTTCTTCTAGTTCACTTTCTAAAGTTAAAAAGTGATGAATTGGTGTTAAACTATTTATAGTTAAAGTATCTGTCTTATACCCTAAATAACTAACTACCAATTTTTTATATTCTGGTTTATAGTTGATCGTAAACCACCCTTTTTCATTTGTTATTGTGCCAACATTTGTATCTAGCCAATGCACACTAACACCTTCTACACCTAAATTATCTTNAGGATTGTTTTTATCCATAATCATTCCTGTAAAAGTACTTTGAGAAAAGATTAAGAACGGAATAAATAGTAAGATACTACTTATAAAGTATTTTTTCATTTGTATATTTTTTTAATTGAGAATACGTTTTATTCTGCTAATAAAGCAGCTAACTAAAAGCAATTAAAAAAATCAGATTAAGAAAGTTTGATAGTACACCTGGTAATCTATAGGAATATCAGGTGGAGAAAAATTATTAAAAAAATGTAAGGTAGATTTATTTTCTTTATGTAAATCTATNGAGGTAACAATAAATGCTTTTAAAAAATATTGGTGTTTACATGTAAATTGATCTGAAGTTTGAACTTGCAATTCTTTTTGACCATCGATCTTAAAGATTTCATCTTTACAGCAATTTTTCTTTTTAGCATTAGACGTCATGTCCATTTTCATACCACATCCGTCAGCATCTCCATTAATAGAAATATCAACTAAAAAATCTCCACAATAATGGGTATCAACCGTAAAAGAAAAGGTTGAAAATAACACTAATAACGCTAGTGTAATTATTGATATTTTTTGAAAATAATGTTTCATGTAATAGTTGCAAATTTAAAAAAAGTTATTCTAACTTTGTGTTAAATATTTACTGATATTTTAAAAAATAAAAAAACCAAGAAAACCATACTACTTTACAGAAAATCAGCACTATGGACATTACATTAATTAAAAAACAAATAGATATTATAATTACTTCTAACTCTTTAAAAGAAGAAAAACTACAAAGCATTTGTGATTATTTAGAAAAAGAGATTTCGTATTATGATTGGGTTGGATTTTATTTTAAAAACGGAGATAAAGAAGAGCTAAAACTTGCACAATATACAGGGGAAGAAACAGAGCATACGATAATCCCCTTTGGAAAAGGAATTTGTGGTCAGGTCGCTGTTAGCAATTCTAATTTTGTAGTTCAAGATGTTAATGAACAAGACAATTATATATCTTGTGGCTGGAAGGTAAAATCAGAAATTGTAATCCCTATTTTTGTAAATGGAGCTAATATAGGCCAGATAGATATTGATTCTCACACAGCCAATACATTTTCAAAAGATGATGAAATTTTATTAGAATACGTTTGTAAGCAAGTTGCAACTTTTTTGTAATTAGCTTCTCTTTCATAAAATGTTAATTACTTGCTTGTTTTGTTACTATCTTTTGGTTGTAAATACCCTTAGAGTTAATTAGATTTGTATGCTTAACAACACAACATGTAATGAGCACTTCAAAAACAATCAAATCAGCACTAATTTCAGTATTTCACAAAGACGGTCTAGCACCAATTGTTCAAAAATTAAATGAACTAAACGTTACCATTTATTCTACTGGAGGTACAGAAAAATTTATTAAAGAACTGGGTATAAATGTAATACCTGTAGAAGATGTAACTTCTTACCCTTCTATTTTAGGAGGTCGTGTAAAAACATTACATCCTAAAGTTTTTGGAGGTATTTTAAATAGACAAGATCATGAAGGAGATATTGCTGAAATGCAAGAATATAATATTCCTCAAATAGATCTAGTTATTGTTGATCTTTATCCTTTTGAAAAAACAGTTGCTTCAGGAGCATCTGAACAAGATATTGTAGAAAAAATTGATATTGGTGGTATTTCTTTAATTAGAGCATCTGCCAAAAATTTTAAAGATACATTTACAGTATCTTCTATGGAACAATATGATGCGTTTTTAGATATTTTATCTAAAAACAATGGAGAAACTACAATAGCACAACGAAAGAAATTTGCTGCAAAATCATTCAATATTTCATCTCATTATGATACTGCCATCTTCAATTATTTTAATGAAGATGAACTTGTTTATAAAGTTAGTGAGTCTACTTCTAAAACATTAAGATATGGAGAAAACCCTCATCAAAAAGGATATTTCTTTGGAGATTTAGAGGCTATGTTTCACAAATTACATGGAAAAGAATTAAGCTACAACAACCTTTTAGATGTTGATGCTGCTGTTAATTTAATGAATGAGTTTATTGGAGAAGCTCCTACTTTTGCTGTGCTAAAACACAACAATGCTTGTGGATTTGCACAAAGAAACTCAATAAAACAAGCCTATTTAGATGCATTGGCTGGAGATCCAGTATCTGCTTTTGGAGGAGTGTTAATTTCTAATTCGGAAATAGACGCAGAAACTGCAGAAGAAATCCATAAATTATTCTGTGAGGTTGTAATTGCACCTTCTTTTTCAGAAGAAGCATTAACCATTTTAAAAGGAAAGAAAAACAGAGTATTGTTAGTTCAAAAAACTACAGATTTACCCTTACAAAATGTCAGAACTGCTTTAAACGGTTTATTAGTTCAAGATAAAGATGCGAAAACAGATACTGTAGAGGATTTAACNTATGTTACCAATACAAAACCAACTGAAAACGAATTAAAAGATTTATTGTTTGCTTCAAAGATTTGTAAACATACCAAATCTAATACTATTGTTTTTACAAAAAATAATCAATTATTAGCAAGCGGAACCGGACAAACATCTAGAGTTGATGCGTTAAGACAAGCCATTGAAAAAGCAACAAGTTTTGGGTTCGATTTAAAAGGAGCTGTGATGGCTAGNGATGCATTTTTTCCATTTCCTGACTGTGTAGAAATTGCAGGAAAAGCTGGTATAACTAGTGTTATACAACCTGGAGGATCAATAAAAGATCAGTTAAGTATAGACTATTGTAATGCTAACAATTTGTCTATGGTAATGACTGGCACAAGACATTTTAAACATTAATTAAAATAAAATTTTCAAAAGCTTATTTTTTTGTAACTTTGAAAGTTACACGTTAATTTAATAATTAATTTTTATGGGTTTTTTTGACTTCATGACTGAAGATATTGCCATTGATCTAGGAACGGCAAATACGCTTATTATCCACAATGGAAAGGTTGTTATAGACAGTCCCTCTATAGTTGCTAGAAATAGAATTTCTGGTAAAATCATTGCAATTGGACAAGAAGCCAATTTAATGCAGGGTAAAACTCATGAAAACATTAAAACTATTCGCCCACTAAAAGATGGTGTAATTGCAGATTTTCAAGCTTCTGAAGAAATGATTANAGAATTTGTAAAGCAAATTCCATCCATTAAGAAGAAATTATTTCCTCCTGCATTAAGAATGGTTATTTGTATTCCTTCTGGTATTACTGAAGTAGAAAAAAGAGCGGTTATAGACTCTGCAAAACATATGAATGCAAAAGAGATCTATTTAATCTTTGAGCCAATGGCTGCTGCAATAGGTGTTGGTATAGATATTATGGAGCCAAAAGGAAACATGATTATAGATATCGGTGGTGGTACAACAGAAATTGCAGTGATTGCTTTAGGAGGTATTGTCTGTGATCAATCTGTAAAAGTTGCTGGAGATCTGTTTACAAATGATATCATGTATTATATGAGAACCCAACACAACTTACATGTTGGAGAAACTACTGNAGAAAAAATTAAAATTCAAATTGGTGCTGCCACAGAAGATTTAGATACTCCTCCAGAAGAAATGCTAGTTCAAGGTAGAGATTTATTAAGCGGTAAACCAAAACAAGTGCAAGTCTCTTTTAGAGAAATTGCCAAAGCATTAGACAAATCGATATTAAGAATTGAAGACGCTGTAATGGAAACGTTATCTAAAACGCCTCCAGAATTGGCAGCAGATATTTACAATACTGGTATTTATTTAGCAGGTGGTGGGTCTATGCTAAGAGGTTTAGACAAACGATTATCTCGTAAAACAGATTTACCTGTTTATATCTCTGAAGACCCCCTAAGAGCAGTGGTTCGTGGGACAGGAATTGCGTTAAAAGAGCTAGATAAATATAAAAATGTATTAATGAACTAAATGTATTAGTGGTGAAGAATGCAACAAATTATCTACTTTTTTCAGAAGTTTAAATACTTTTTATTTTTTATTGTATTAGAAGCTATTGCGCTATTTTTTATATTTAATAACCTGAGTTTTCATAAAAGTAAATTTATAAACTCTGCAAACTCAATTACTGGAGGTATATATAATACATCTTCAGAAATTTCAGAATATTTTAATTTAAAAAAAGAAAATAAGTTACTAGCTGAAGAAAATATCAAGCTAAAAAATTTATTAGCTAAAAAAGAATTAATCAATCCAGAGAAAACATTTGTTGTAATAGATTCAATAAAGTTTTATCAAAAATATACATATTCTCTAGCAAAAATTATTAATAATAATTATGCTTACAACTTTAACTATTTAACTTTAGATAAGGGAAAAAACGACAATATTGACAAAGAAATGGCTGTAATTAATACTAAAGGAATTATTGGTATTACAGATCAAACATCAAAAAAATACACCCGTGTACAATCCATCTTAAATACAAATAGTAGAATTAATGCACGTCTTAAAAATACGAATTATTTTGGCTCTTTAGTTTGGAATGGCAAAGATTATAATACAGTTCAGCTTTTAGATTTTCCAAGACAAACACCTATAAAGATTGGAGACACCATTGAAACTGGAGGAAAGTCTACAATTTTTCCTGAAGGGATTCTAATTGGAAAAGTTCAGGAAATTAATACCAAAAACACTACAAATAGTAACATAAACATAAAACTTTTCAATGACATGAGAAATCTAGGTCATGTTTATATAATTAAAAACTTAGACCAATTAGAAATTAAAAAGTTAGAAGCTAATTATGAAGAATAGTTTACCTCTTATCTTAATATTTTTTAGCCTGTTGTTTTCACAAGTTTTTGTGTTTAATCAAATCCTTTTTTTAGGGGCTATAAACCCCTACTTATATATTATTTTTGTTTTCTTATATCCTTTAAAAGTAAATAGATTCCCTTTTTTACTGTATTCCTTTCTGTTGGGTTTAGGAATTGATTTTTTTTCTGATACAGGTGGCATTCATGCGTTTTCTATTTTGTTTATCGCCTACATAAGATTATTTTTTATAAAATTATATTTTAGAAAAAACAAAACTGATTATTCTTTTTTTAAATTAAAATCAGAACCTTTTGGTAAAACTTTTAATTACGTAGTAACTTTAACAGTAATTCATCATCTTATTTACTTTTCTTTTGCTAATTTTAGTTTTGAAAATTACAACACTGTAATCACAAACACCTTGTTTTCAAGTATCTTTACATTACTTTTATACTTCTCTGGAAGTTATATTTTTAATAAAACTGAATAATGCAAAGAAGTTTTTTACTTTATTTTTTAATTACAATTATTGGATTAGTATTTATTGGAAAACTATTTCAACTTCAAATTATAAAAAATAAAGAATATGATCCCATTCATAACGCAGCTGTTAAAATTATTTATGACTATCCAGAAAGAGGTTATGTATTTGACAGAAATAATAAGTTACTAGTTGCAAATCAATTGTCTTATGATATAATGGTACAACCAGATAAAGTAACACCTTTAGATACCTTAGAATTTTGTAACCTATTAAAGATTGATAAAAAAAGTTTTTTAAAAAGGTTTGAAAAGGCAAAAAGATATGCTTCTTACCTACCTTCCGTGTTTTTAAAACAGTTGGCAAAAGAAGATTTTGCTTTTTTGCAAGAAAAACTGCATAAATACAATGGTTTTTTTATACAAAGAAGAATTATAAGAGATTATCCATTACCAGCAGCTGCAAATGTTTTAGGTTATATTGGTGAAGTAAATGAGCAAAAAGCAAAAAAAAACAACTATTATCAACAGGGTGAATTAGAAGGTAAAGATGGTATTGAAAGACAATATGAAGAATTACTAAGAGGTAGAAAAGGAAAAAAATATTTAAATCGAAATAGATTTAATAAAGTAACTGGTTCTTACAAAAATGGTACTTATGATACATTGCCAGAAAATGGTAAAGACCTAACCTTAACTTTAGATATAGAGTTGCAAATTTATGCGCAACAATTAATGAAAAATAAAAGAGGAGGTATTGTTGCAATAGAGCCATCCACAGGAGAAATACTTGCATTGGTCACTGCACCTTCTTACGACCCAAATATGCTTGTAGGTAGAAAAAGGTCTAAAAATTCTTACAAACTTTTTAAGTTAGATAGTATTGAGAAACCAACTTTTGACAGAGGGTTATTAGCAGCATATCCTCCTGGATCGCCTTTTAAAATGATGAATGCATTAATTGCCCTTCAAGAAAATGTGATTAGCAAACATACTACATTTACCTGTTTTGAAGGCTATAGATATGGCAATAGACCAAACGAGTTTATGGGTTGTCATTGTGGTATTTATAACCAGCCCATTGCTTTAAAAACTGCAATTGCTAAGTCTTGTAATAGTTATTTTTCTAATACTTACAAAAGAATTGTAGAGAAAGGAAAAAATGCAACAGAAGGATTAAATAATTGGAACAAACACATTAGAAGCTTTGGTCTCGGAAATTATTTAGGATATGACTTGCCTGCAGGATCTCCTGGGTTAATACCAGATGGAAAATATTATGATAGTCGATATAAATTTTCTTGGAGTGCTGCTACAAACATATCTAATGCAATTGGTCAAGGAGAAGTCCTTACAACACCAATACAACTCGCAAATTTTACAGCAGCAATAGCAAATAGAGGCTATTATTATACACCACACATTGTAAAGAAGATAGATAGAGAACCAATTGACAATCCAAATTTTACAATTCCTAAAAAAACAACTATAGATCAAAAAAACTTTTCTCCTGTCATAGAGGCCATGCACGAAGTGTTTAAAACTGGAACAGGAAAATGGAGCCAAGTAAAAGGAATTGATATTTGTGGAAAAACAGGTACCGCAGAAAATTTCATTATGAAAAATGGGAAAAAAGAACAACTAGAAGACCATTCAATTCTAGTCGCATTTGCACCTAAAAACAATCCTAAAATAGCACTTGCTGTTTTTGTAGAAAATGGAGGATATGGTTCAACAATTGCAGCTCCAATTAGTAGCTTACTCATAGAGAAATATATGAATGGTAAAATTTCTAAGCAAAATAAATATAGAGAGCGGACTATTTTAGAAAAAAATCTAGAACATATATACGCAAAACAAATTCCTAAAACAGAAAATAGTGCGACAGGAAAAAAATAACATCTTTGCAAATATTGATTGGCTTTTAGTGCTACTATTTATACTTTTAGTAGCTTTTGGATGGGTTAATATATATGCAGCATCAATAACACTAGAGGACAAAAGCCTTTTCGATTTTACAACGAAATACGGAAAACAACTACTTTGGATTATGCTTTGCTTTCCTTTAATTATTATTATCTTATTTTTCAATTCTAAATTTTACGAGCGATATGCATCCTTGTTTTATATAATTTCACTATTTACCTTACTTCTTCTATTCCCTTTAGGGAAAGAGATTAATGGAGCAAAATCATGGTTTAATTTTGGGGCTATGAGCTTACAGCCATCAGAGTTTGTAAAAGCTTTTACAGCATTAGCAATTGCAAAATTATTAAGTGATAGAAAATATAATTTTAAACTTATTAAGAATCAAATTAAAGCATTTATTATTGTTTTTTTTCCAGCATTTNTNATTNTTTTACAACCAGATGCAGGTTCTGCTCTAATATATGTTTCATTCTTCTTTGTACTNCACAGAGAAGGTTTAACTCTAAACTATATCATTCTAGGAGGGTTTATTATTACTTTATTTATTATAACCATATATTTTGGGTTTCAAATAGTTTTACTAAGCGCATTTTTACTTTTAACAGCACTAACTTTATATTTTATTTATAAAGGAGGTAAAAGGTTTCTAAGATTCAATTGGCTTAAAGTTATAGGAATTTACCTCATAGTAGGTGTGTTTATCTTTGGGACTGGGTATATCTATGAAAACCACTTACCAACTCATCAAAAAGATAGATTTGATATTCTTTTAGGTAAAAAAATTGANAATAAAGGGATTGGCTATAATTCTTACCAATCGGAGTTGACCATAAGTTCTGGAGGATTTTATGGAAAAGGTTTTTTAAATGGAGACTTAACACAAGGAGATTTTGTTCCTGAGCAACATACAGATTATATTTTTAGTACAGTTGGTGAAGAATGGGGATTTTTAGGAAGCAGCCTAGTTATTCTTTTATTCATGGGGTTAATGTACCGAATAATTTACCAAGCAGAAAAACATACCAATAAGTTTGGAAGAATATATGGATATGGATTAGNTTCAATCTTATTTTTTCATGTAATCGTAAATATAGGGATGGTTATTGGCTTGTTTCCTACAGTAGGGATACCTCTACCCTTTTTTAGTTATGGAGGATCCTCACTTTGGGGATTTACCATTTTACTATTTATTTTTATTAGACTAGATGCACATAAAAATTACGATTTTTAACCAAAAAAGTTAACTTTAGAGCAAAAAAAAGCTCTGAAATATTTCAGAGCTTTTTTATAATTATTTTCATTGCTTATAATGCAGCAACGTGTTTTGTTAATTTAGATTTTAAATTAGCCGCTTTGTTTTTGTGTATGATATTATTTTTAGCTAATTTATCTAACATAGAAATTACGTTAGAAAGCATACCCTCAGCTTGCTTTTTGTCTTCTACAGAACGTAAATCTCTAACAGCATTTCTTGTAGTTTTATGCTGATATTTGTTACGTAATCTTTTAGACTCGTTACTTCTAATTCTTTTTAATGCTGACTTGTGATTTGCCATAACTTTATTTTATCGTTTTTTTTTAAAACTTTTGTAGTCCGTACGGGAATCGAACCCGTGTTACATGGATGAAAACCATGCGTCCTAACCCCTAGACGAACGGACCATAACAACCAATTATCTCTCAATTGCGGATGCAAATATACAACGTTTTTAAAACTCTGCAATCTTTTTTTATTTTTTTTTAAAAAAATTAATATGCCTTCGCAAAAAGCACTCTTTTAGCAGAAGGTTTACCTGTTAAAACGCAGACTCCTGGGGTGTTTTCTGCATTATTTGGGATACATCTAATTGTTGCTTTTGTATACTCTTTAATTCGATCTTCTGTTTCTTCAGTTCCATCCCAATAAGCGGATATAAATCCACCTTTATTTTTTAAAGCTTTTTTAAATTCTTTAAAATCATTTACTTCTGTAGTATGTTCTTTTCTATACTGAATTGCTTTATCAAATAAATTTTCCTGAATATTTTTCAATAGTTTTTCTACATAAGAAACAACGTCATCCATAGCTATCGTTTCTTTTTCAAAAGTATCTCTTCTTGCAACTTCTAATGTATTATTTTCTAAATCTCTACTTCCTAAAGCTATTCGAACAGGCACACCCTTTAACTCATATTCTGCAAATTTAGCACCAGGTCTAAAAGTATCTCTATGATCATATTTTACAGATACTCCTTTACTTCTTAATGCATCAGTAATTAAGTTAGCCTTAATTGTTATGGCATCTAATTGTTCTTTATTTTTATAAATGGGTACAATAACAACCTGAATAGGAGCTAGTTTTGGAGGTAAAACTAAACCTTTATCATCTGAGTGCGTCATGATTAATCCTCCTATTAGACGCGTAGACACCCCCCATGAAGTTGCCCAAACATGCTCTTGTTTTCCTTCTTTAGAAGTATATTTAACATCAAATGCTTTTGCGAAATTTTGCCCTAAAAAGTGAGATGTACCAGCTTGTAATGCTTTTCCATCTTGCATTAATGCTTCTATAGTATACGTATCTTCAGCACCTGCAAAACGTTCACTATCAGACTTAACCCCTTTAATTACTGGCATTGCCATAAAATTTTCTGCAAAGGTTGCATATACGTCTTGCATTTGTTTTGCCTCAGCTACAGCCTCTGCTTTTGTTGCATGTGCTGTATGTCCTTCTTGCCACAAAAACTCTGCAGTCCTTAAAAACAAACGAGTTCTCATTTCCCAACGGACTACATTTGCCCACTGATTAATTAGTAATGGTAAATCTCTGTAAGATTGAATCCAACCTTTATAAGTATTCCATATAATTGCCTCAGAAGTTGGCCTTACTACAAGCTCTTCTTCTAACTTTGCTTCAGGATCTACTCTTAATTTGCCTTCGTTATCAGGATCGTTCTGTAATCTGTAATGGGTAACTACAGCACACTCTTTTGCAAAACCTTCAGCGTTCTTTTCCTCTGCTTCAAATAAACTCTTTGGAACAAATAAAGGAAAGTAAGCATTTTCATGCCCAGTCTCTTTAAACATTTTATCTAACGCTGCTTGCATTTTTTCCCAAATTGCATATCCATACGGCTTGATGACCATGCAACCTCTTACTGCAGAGTTCTCTGCAAGGTCTGCTTTCACAACCAATTCGTTATACCATTTAGAATAATCTTCTGCTCTTTTTGTTAAATTCTTACTCATACTAAAAAATTTGGCACAAATATTGTTATCTTTAAAATGTGTACTGTTAAAAGCACTACTTCTTTACTTAAGAAAACAAAATTACTATAATTTAGCAGTTTATAGTAATGATTTTAGAAATAAAGCAGAATCACTAAAATAGAGACAATTATGAAACTACATTATTTACAAAAAAAACTTTTTAAAATTACACTTTGGATCACTGTTAGTTTATTCTTAGTTTCATGTGGTACGTATCAAAGTGTTTATTATAACGATGGCATTTATGGAGATTCATCTGCGAGAACAACTGAAAAGAAAATTAGTGTAGTAAATGAAAAAGAATTCGATAGTTACGAAGAAAATTATTTTTCTAAAACCTTAGACAAATTAGAAAACATTGAAAATAATGAAATCTTTACAGACGTTGATAATTATGATGCTAATGATCCAGAATTTTCAGAAGATTATGTAAATTATAATAGCGCTCAGCCATGGGGCTATGAAGATAATGATGTTATTGTTACTATAAATTTAAGGAATGACCCTTTTTGGGGAGATGGCTTTAACAATTGGGGTATTTATAATCCTTGGGCATTTAATTCTTTAGGCTGGGGATTTAATAATCCTTGGAGATGGAGAAGAGGATTTGGAAGACCTTGGGCATTTAATACTTGGGGTAGAACTTATGGTAATTGGGGTTTCATAGATCCATACGCTGGATTTGGAGCTTGGAATGGAGGATATTTACATCCATTTTTACCTAACTTTGGTATAACAGGGTTCCGAAACAATAGGTATTACGCAAATAATAATTTTAGATACGGAANAAGAAGTACAACTAGTATTACTAGAAGACAAAACAGTTCTAATACAAGAGCTACAAGTAATAATAGAAATACATCTATTAAAAGAAAATCTAAAAGGACAGTAAGAAATACAAAAACTAATCCGACTAGAAACAACAACAATAATAGCAAATCTAAAAGGACAGTAAGAAATACAAAAACTAATCCGACTAGAAACAACAACAATAATAGCACTAGAAGAAATACGTCTACCATTCGAAAAAATAACAC